>Ga0209309_10000929_pt1 | contig 31272 bp, 38 predicted proteins | sample COGITO_mtgs_1204_2_FD_184807 | JGI IMG/M metagenome (GOLD analysis project Ga0209309, IMG submission 184807) | Pelagic marine microbial communities from North Sea - COGITO_mtgs_120412 (SPAdes) (version 2) | ecosystem: Environmental > Aquatic > Marine > Epipelagic ... | reverse complement strand
CATCCCATATTTTTTTTGTTGCAGGATAGGAATTTGCAAAAAGCCCTGCTCCTTTTGAAAACGGGTGAAGATCCCACGTATCGTTCATAGTTATTCTCCGCAGCATTGGGTTGTTTGGGACTGCTTTATCAACTAAATGATATCCACCCATAAGCTCATATGTGCCATCACTATAGCCAATAGTACTGCCTCTTTTTCCTAGGTCCGGGGTGCCGTATTTCATTTGATTCTGGAAAATCCTGTTACTAAGTGCGCCTTTTACTTGCTTCTGGAAGTTGGGTCCTACAGTGACTGGCGGCCCCTGGGCTCCCCACCCAGCATCAATAGGCTCATACAGATTGTCTCCTGTTTTTTGAAGTGTGTTATATCTTGGGGTCTTTCCTAAGCCTAAAGCAAATGCATCTAATCTTCTAGCTATTTGCTCTGTTTTCATTTGAAGATAATCAGAAGTCGTTTGGGGATTTATAGTAAATAAATCTTCTGGAGCCTCCCTTACAAGCCGCTCCGCAGTACGTGCAGGCCTTCCCATAGGATCAGTCACATTTTTTAAAATTTCTTTTGGGGATAGAAATCTGGGCTTGTAGCCCATGGGGGTTACCATATTATATGCTACATTTCTGGCTGCCTGTCCTGCTGTTGCATTTAAAGCTTGTTTACCTAGCCTTGCTGCTGTCCCCCCAGATACGCTTACACCAGGCACAGCTCCCAATACATTCATTGCCCCACTTCCTGCAGCCTGCAATGCTTTTTGCCCTTCACCTTGAATAGCATATTTTGTAGCATCCCCAAAATCTTGGTAAGCGTTTACACCATAATTAACCCATGCAGCAGGATTAACTATATCATTAGCTGCTTGCCCTAACATGTTACCCTTATCTTTAGACTGATCAAACTCTACTTGAGATGGTAGTCCTTCTACTGATGGGTCAATTATTGCTCTAGCCGTGGCCATAGGGTTAGCAGCCATCTCTAGGAAAGAGGGTCTATCTTCTACAATATTGTTATCCTTATCTACTTCAAAGTTTCCCTCCCTGATTGTACCCTCGTCTTTATAACGTGGGAGTGGGAGTGCAGGGAGAGCATTTTGTTGATTAAGAAATGCTTGTTCTGCAAAGCTTGGTTGAGCTGTACTTTCTGCAATATACGAGTTTTTCCACCCAGCATTTTGGAGTTTTCTTGGACCGCCTGCTTGCATTGCGGGGGCTTCGTAGCTACCAGCTTTGATACCTTTAGCCCCAATTACCCCCTTCTCAAGATTGTGTGCCTTATGTGCTATGTTGTGCCCAGCTTTAACAATGCGGGCGCCCCCAACTGCATTTCCTGCAATCGGTATTGCACTAGCGGCACTCAGACCTGCTAATGCAAACTGCTCATTAGCTTTTGCTGTATCCCCCACCACTGTATTGTAAATGCCTCGAGCTCCACTAATTCCAGCATTTGCTAAATCTGCCACTTCCCCAACAATAGGAACTTGCCCTAATACAGCCAAATCCATACCTAAAGCATCTAGCGGTTTATCTTTATGATACTGCACTACATTACCTGCAACATCTTTAGCTGTATTTAAACCTGCTTGGTCAATAAGCGCATTCTGCCGGTTTTCATTACGCGTCATTTCCGCATCTGTGTAGCTTGTCAAACGGTCTGGTGTACGCTCAGGCATATTTGCCATAGCAGCAGCGCCCTCTGGATTAAACTTATTGTACATATTAGCATACTGCTGCATTGTATCGTTAAATCCGCCGCCTTGCATTCTTGCAGGAGTCTCAATGACTGTACCACGCTGTGGTCCTGTTGGGAGGTTTCGCACACCTGGGGGAACATTCTCGTATGACTTAACTAGGTGTCCCTGCTCATCATACTTTTCTATGTTAATCGGGGCTTTCATGCCCTCTGTATTGAATGTGGTATTAGGAGGGACATCAGGGAATACCATACTTTTATTAATGTCCCCAGCCTGGTGTGCAGGCCTCAGTCCTTGCTGTTGTTGCTGCGGAGATTCCGCAACTCCTATATTATTCTGTTGCTCGAACTGCCCAATAAGATCTACTCCTTGATTGTATGCGTTATATACGTCAAGTATGGAGCCCGTAAATCCGGACTGCTTGTGTCGTTGTAATAGTTGCCTTCTTGTAGCGTTATCCATTACTCACCATTAGGTTCAAGGTCACCCTCTTTGTCTAGTGCTTCACGTTTTAAGTCAATTTCCTTTAGCTTGATATCATAGTCCTGTACAAGCTTTTGCAGGTCTATGTCAAGTCTATTATTTTGGTCTTTGGCTTCAGCGTTGATGAGAGCAATCTCGATATCTTTCTGGCGGTCTCTGTCTTTGTCTTGAGCCTGCGCTTGCATTTGCTGCTGCTGCATTTGCATCTGTTGCTGCTGCATCTGTTGTTGAGCTTGTTGCTGCGCTTGTTCAAGTTCTGCCTGTGCCGCTTCTGCTTTACGAAGCTTATCTTTAATTCCAGAGAAGTTTTCAGTATCAAGCAATTCAAGTACTGCAGATGCTGGCATCCCGTTCTGAATCATAGCCTGTGACAACTCCTTAGCCTGTCTGATATTTTCCTGGTCTCTGCCTGCATCAGATACAAAGATTCCGTACTCAGATTCCATGTGCCCAAGAGAGTCAAGGTCAATATACTGTGCCGTAGTATCAGGCATTACATACATTCCTTTCTTCCCAGATATCCAAGCTTCTTTAGAGTAATCTAGTAAACCCTGGAGTTCTCGTTGTTCGAATCGTGAGAACTTACGGAATAAGTCTTCTGTAATGTGTGAAGACTGCACTATAGCTTGTTGTGAAGAGCCTTTGCCTTCGTATGCACCAATATTCCTTGTCGTTGTCTATTGACCCCTGATATCTTTTCCCATTCCTGCATCGTAGTCTCAAGAAGCATAATATATTGTTGGATTGTCTTAATTGACATATCCAAAACAGATTGGTGCTGTGGAGATAATTGTATTCCTTCTTTATTGTAGTCAACCCAGGCAATACCAGTTCCTTCTACGTAGTACATAAATTTGTCCATGTCCCACTTCTTTGGGATCATGTTAATATCAAACTGTGCAATAATATCTTTTGATCGTGCGATCGAAAGCTCCATACGATACTTGAATATGTTGTAGTTAATCTGGAAGGGGATACCTAAACTAACTAGCGAGATATTATTTGAGTTGATGTCTGAGTATTTACATCCATTGATGGGGAGCTTGCATTCAGATGGGTTGTCTAGAGACGTACGCTGATTGGCTATTGGGCTAATCTTAACGTAGAACCTACCGTCAATTTTAGTTCCTTCCCATACTTCGTTTACCCACTCCCACTCAACTTTAGCTCCCATCTCTTTCATCTCTGCGGGCATGCGGAAAGATTCGTCTACTTCAAACTCCTCTACCATTCCGGTCTGCGGGTCTGGGTATGCTACAAACCCAATTCTTTTTCGAGACTTCCAGTATACGGTTACTACCTCTACTAGCCTGTTCCGAGATATATTGTCGTCTGACCCTGTAGCTTCTGATCTGTACAGCAGATATGTATCTACTGACTGGTGTTTTGGGTCTTCAAGTTCTAGGCACTGTTCCTCTGTAAGGAACTCCCCGTATTGATCGATTACTGTAGATGCGTGAGAGTATCGTCTAATTATTGCCCAATCTCCGTCCTCTACAAAGTCTACATCTGGGTCTTTGTCAAAGTCTACGTCAATTGGGTTAATTACGTCGTAGAATGGTTCAGAGCGGCGAACACCTTTGTGTGAATATGTTTCCCCGGATACAAGGAAGTGGAAAAATTGCTTCTGGAACTTATCGTAGATTTCCTGCTCGTACATAATGTAGTTGATAGCAGCTTGTCCTTTGATGGCTCTATCATCTACGTATGTGCGCTCAAACTGCTCCATAATTTGTGGGGGCAGCATTGGTTGTTGTTCCTGTATCTGTTGAGTTTGCGGATCTTTAGGAGTTGCAATCTCTTTAAGAAACATAGCCTCCACTGTTTTAAGTAGCTGCTTTTTCTTAGCCTCTTCTTTGAGGCTTACAGAGTCTGCGTTTTTAACTGTGACAGTGTAGTTCAGGGGGCGCTTAGATTTTTCACCAAGCAACAAGTCAATAATGGGCTTGATGATTGGGTAGTTTCTAAGCTTTGACGGAAAGTTTTCTCTTGTCTTTCCGTATGGTTTAATTACATACCTGTAATCTGCTTCGTCTACTTCTCCATTGTAATAGTCGTATAGGGCTTTGAGATTGCTTCTTCGCTCACTCAACCCAAACTTAGATATATTAATAAAAGCGTCAACGCACTCCTCCCTCCATTTCTTTGTCTTCTTGCTTAATGGGAGACGTTGCTGCGGTATTTTTGCGGCTCCGTACATTCTTGTAAAAGTATAAAAATTATTTATAATTCCGGTCAAACCAATCGTCCTGCGCCATATCATTTATGGTTTCCACCACCTCTTTATTATATAGCTCTCGTGTGTGATACATCCCAATCATAAATGCCATAACTCGGTCAAAGTTACCTTTATGGTTAAATTTAATTAGTTCTTGTAATAATCCAACGTCGTAAATCTCGTGTAAGTTAAGCCTTATGTTCCCATCTTCGTCAGAACTTCGTGGAGAAATTAACCAGTCCTTTATGTAAAGCTCTCCTTGACGTTTTCGTTGCTCTGTCATGTGCATCCCATATTGCCGGCGCACATTTCTAGATTGCAGCTCACGTTTATCTAGCATTTCAAATTCTTCTTGTAGTTTGTGTAGCTTGCGGTAGCGCTTAGCATACGCTATGAGCTCACCACGATCATTCTCAAACCCAATCTTTGCGTTGTAGTAATCTGCGAGTAAGAATAGATTACGGTTGTACTCGTCCTGTGTTTCTGGGCGACCTACGTAGCTAGCTACAATTATATCGTCAGGCTTAGAAAGATTGTTGGGTCGTTTAATTACATATGCTGCCCCGAGCGACTGGTTGGTTGTGGATCTTCCTTGTGCATACGGGTCATGGCATATTATATAGAGATTATGAGGTGTGTTACCTTCCTTGGTTTTAAACGGGTTCTCATAAACAACTACACCCCCAGCTAAGTTATCGTCTTTTCTGTGTGGGAATTTAGTTATAGGTTTTACTCCTGGGTCTGGGCGAAACTCTACACCCTCTCCTTTGTGGTATAGTACTCCTGCAGTTCCTTCTTTTTCTAGGTTGTGTGCCTTGACTCTATTGTACTGTTCTTTTAGAGACGTTACATCGAAGATGTTGATTGTTGTTTGCAGTGTAGCTTCTTGCGGAGTAAACGGGTGCTCAGCTGTATATTGGTCTAGCGCCTTTGGATCGTTTGCCTTCTTCTTGTTTTCTCTAGCTGCCTCTTCAAACTCCTTAGCCTTGTCAATTAAAGAGTTCCCGTCCTCATCCATAAACCCATCTAGGTTTTGGTAGATTGGGACAAAGTACCCGCACTGTGTTCCTACAGCTCCTGCATCCCACTCATTATCAAAGGATAAGCAGTTGTATGCTTCTGGGTGATAGAACAACTCTTCTAGTGACTCAAAGCCGTGTCCCTCTTCACCCCCAGTACCAAAGGCAATCATGGTCCCAAGTGTCTTAGAGCCTTGCTTCATTGTAGGCATTGCAATCTCCCACGCAGTTAGTAGTCCTGAGAATGAGCCGGCCTCTTCAAAAAAGATAAGTTCCCCTGCCTTACCACGGACTTTGTGCGGATTGTCCTTAAGTGATACCCCGATAATCTGGGATTTCATCCCCAATGCTACATCAGTTCCGTTAACCCTCTTTTTATATCCGGATTGTTTGTGCATCTCTTTGTCGGTCAGTCGAGGCTGCGTCCATGCAGTGTTATCATCTATGAATGAGATAAAGTCCCACGTTTTGGATAGCAATCCGTCCCCCGTTAAGTATTCTTTCTGCTCTGCAAATACAAAGTTCTTGGAGTTACGCAAGTGGAAGTAGTTACGTGCTAGCATAGACCCCGCTTTGTAGGAGAATCCCTTACGTCTAGCTTTTAATACAGACATATGCTTGTTTTCTTTACGACATTGGTCTACTGCGTGGTAGTAGTTGTAGTCGCCGTCGTAGAATGCAGGAAATGTACGCTCTCTGCGAGCCTGGATCGTCCCATCTGGGAGTACTTCATCTACTGCGCGGTCAATTGGGCAATAGTTTAGGTAGAAGTAATGATATCCGGTAATTCTAATCTTATTAACCTCGAATCCGTACAAACACCTGTTTCGTTCTTTATCCCAGTGGTCGTAGTACTCCCTTGTCCCTTCTAATGCATCTGTATAGTACCCGTGTTTTAGGTAATGCGTAGCTGCTGGGGAAAATAAGTGCGTGTCCTTAAACATTACTGCGAATACTTGTTAGTCACTACCCCACCTCGGTTAGGGTTCTCCTTTTGTTGTTGTTTTTTGACCAGCTCCTCTAGATCATCCAACCCCTGCACAACTTTAGCCATGTTAGATAGATTAGATATTAGGTCTTTAGCATGGAATATGGGTTTCCCATTATCGTCCATCATAGAAAGATCTACGTCGTTAAAGTATTTCTCTAGCTTTGCTACAGATGCGCGCGCAGCTTTTAGAAGCTTTACAGCAGACGTCTCTGATAGCTCTGCATATACCTGTATAGCAGCTTCGATATTGGGAGAAGCACGTACCTTTAGGACTTCTTTTATTTGTTCCCACCTGCTTTCTTTATCGTATACACTGTATGGGGAACGATGGTCTATGAAAAAATATACCGCAGACAACTCATCTACCTTTAAAGCTTTGAACTCCGGGATAGTGAGTGCGTACGGGGAGGGGATTACCTTATTTCCACTAACTGTTATTAGGTCTTTCATTTAAATAGTTTAATCTTCCTTTTCTTACGTGGAACTTTCCAAGAAATGGGAGTCTTACGGACTCAAATTTTCCAGATCGTATCGTATCTGCCACATATTTAAACTGATAGTAAACTGCTTCTTCTACTTTATGGAGTGGGAGACTATATTCACTTGCTAGTTTTTGTATGGTTACTTTTTCCTTCATTTTTTTCCCATCTATTATCTGGGCACTCTGCTGTTGCCCATTTAGCCTTTTCTTCTACCACACAACCACAAAGCCCACACCTATAAGCATTCTTTAGATGTGGGCATTTGTTACATGTAAGTAATCTGTCTTTGTACTTGTTTTCTGTCACACTTGGGGCTCCTTGTCTTGCATACTCTACTAATTCTTTTTTAAAGTTGCTAAGCATTTTAAATACGGAAAGTTTCTTATTCATTGCTATAGAATATTTGAAGATTTATACTCTTCTGAGGCAGCAGTATGGGGGACAAAGCGTACCCGTTCTTGTTCTTTTTGATTGCTCCCTTGTCCTTAAGTTTTTTAACATAATTGTTAAGGGTGTTATGATCTTCCATGTTTAGGCTCTTTGCTACAGCTTTTTTGTTTTCTGTAGAGCATAGATTTACTGTATCTGAAAGATCAATAAATTTGGAGAGGACTAAGAGCTCTTTGTCTGTTAGCTCCAGTATTCCGTTAAATACTTGTAGGTATTTTAAGGTGGAGTCTACTTTTATTTTAAGAGTTTTCATTGATCTGCACTTTAGCTTTCCCATCAACAATTTTTATTGTCGATCGGAGTGATTGGGTGTTGAATTCATCTACATATGTTTGTATGTGTTCGCGTGTGCACAGGAAAGACAAAAACACCTCTATTTCTTTTGCAGCCATAGAGAGCTTTTGTTTCATCTGTACTGCGGCCTCTGACGAGTTTCTTAACTCATCAAAGTCCTTCAACGGGATTGTTACTGTCCCGTCCATTAGTTAGATTGCTTTAGGAATAACTCCTACAACTTGAAATTCATTGATGCAGGCAAACTCTCCTTCATCTAAATGTATAATAAGAGCTGCTGATTCTGGGTGCACAAGAACTGTGTCCCCCTCTTTAACCATTAAACACTCGGGTCCCGCAGCGTGTACTTTTACTACGTTAGTACTGATTGCTTTTTGTGCCGCCCCAAGTAGGTGAATGCCGGAGTCGGTTTTTTCTACTCTTGGGGACGGAAATATTACCCAGTCACGGGTTGGTTTGAATTTTAACTTTGCCATTATAGTTTGCTTTGCAGCAAATATATAAAGAAAAGTTATATAGTATCAAAATCTATGTAAGTAATTTCTACGCATTCCCCATTTTCTATTGCTTTAGCAATTGGGGGGTATATTCTTCTGTATGCCGTTACTGATGATCCCACAAAGCCGTCGGATTCTACATTTTCCGTTTGCGTGTTCCCCACGAGTAAACACCCACTAGTATCATCATCGTCATTACCGCAATGGATAAGAATATACTTAAAATTAGGAACATCTTGAAGCCAAAGAGTCCCTTTATGAATGTCAGCAAAGCGTTTACTGTATTTTTCATGAACTCCACCCCATGTACGAAGTTTGATTTCATATGTCCCAGCAGGGATGCGGGTTTCATGCATAACTTTTTGCTCTCTGTATTCATCTTCTAGCGTGTAGCACAAAAACTCTCTCTTTTTATCTGTGACGTTAAAAAGCACACCAAGTGTGCTGTCTTTTTCTGAGCTAATTCTAATTACTTCCAGTTCCATTGCTTCTGTATTTGTTTAGCAAATCTAATAATCCTGAAGCATTTTCGTATTCTATTGATATCTTTTTTTCCCTGTAGAATGGGTCAAGCTCCGCCCCAAAACATATTGTGCCCCACTGACCTAGAAGTATTGAAAAGTCTATTACGTTGAAGTATCCGTTATTGTTTAAATCTCCTGGAGCCCAGTATGGGTCCTCCCAGTTTGCAAGCATAAGCAGCATGTCATTCATCCCCACTACTAAATCCCCGCTTACATCTCCTAAGCAGAAGGTTGGCTGGTCCGTAAGGCCGGGGCGTAGCACCGGGAGTGCGGCGTGTATCCGTTCTATTTGGCCGGGGGTAAAATTAGTTCTGCATGAATCCACGTAGTAGTCCATGTGGTTATTGGGAGTGTAGTCGTACGCCCCAGGTGGGCAAATAGGGTTTTCACAACTCCAGTTAAGTTTAGTTGGGGGAGTATCACAAACAAAGTCCCCTGTTTCTAAACAATCCCCAAGATTTTGTCCGCAGTTATCTACGTTCCTGAATACATGATGCAAGCTAACAAAGTGCCCTACTTCGTGTATCAACGTTTTGTTCTCGTTATAAACATCAGACTCTAGTTGAGGGCCTTCGTTCCCGAACACATCAGTCCTTACCCACACCCCATCTAAGTCTGTGTAGTTTGAGTATGCCGTCCAAGCAAAGCCAAGAATCCCACTGCAAAACTGAGGGAAAATGTGCACGTTCATAAACAATTCTCTATCCCAAATCAGATCTTCTACATACTCGTCCATCCATATAAAACCGCTTTGGCTGTAGGGTAGGCAAATGCTATTTGGTTCTAATATTGTAGGAGCCCCCCAAAATTCATCAAAGTCATGGTATAGAATTGACACAAGGTCAAAGGTTAGCATTGCCTCGTCAAATTCTTCATTGAGGTGTTCATGAGCAGACATGATGACCGACTCTGAAACATAGCTGTTTGGGAAGCTGTCTGTATAATGCACGTGCACTACATAGTTTATCTCCTCCCACTGAGGGGTAACATAAGGCATACCCATAAATTTTGCTTGAAAATTTCCTTCGTCACCAAATACAGCACAGGAATCCTGCCCTGCCCCCACGTACTGTGACAGCAGACATACCAGAAGGGCTAGTTGTTTCATCGTTTAGTTTTTTCTATTGTTCTACCCGCAAAATAAGCCCCAAACACAGTCAACATAAGTATCTCAAGAAGAGATATGTAACTTTCCCTAACACTAAACGACTGACTCCCAAGGCTATCAAATACCATGGTGGCAACAAATACGATTATTAAGGTTATAAGTACAGCGGGTCTGATATACTTAGCCAGCTTTACGTCGCTCCCCATGTCAGCTTTCCAACGTTCTGTTACGTTGTTCTGATATGCAATCTCTGCATCAACTTTTGCTTTAGCTTCTTCTGGGGATACGTTTGGTTCTTTATCAAGGAGATTCTTAACTACACCTAGGGCCCCCTTATTTGGGAGTAAGTCACCCACTGTTTCTAGTACGCCGGGTGCTTTCTCTTTGAGCCAAGCTCCTAACTTGGTGTCTTTAATTTTCTCCATAGCGGGGTAGTTAGTTTGATGTAAAAGTAATCAATTAAAACTAAACATAGTTATCCCCCTTTGAGAATTGTTAAACAACGCACTTCTACCCACCGTATTGAGCCTTATGTTCTGGGGAGTTACTTATTACCTTTATCCAGAACCTGGGTTTTATAGCGTTGCAATTTTCACAGCTATCGGGGACAACTTCACCGCTATGTTTACCTATTATTGATTGCTCTCAAGGCTGCAGCTATTAACCCGACTTCTGACCCCCTACTTATTACCCTCGGGGGTGATCTAGATTATTCTAGGCTGTTAACTTCCGCAGTTCTCACATTCCTCTGGGTTATCCAGATTGCATGTAATCTCTCCGGTCTCTACTTTCTTATCCAGTTCCTTACGTTTCGTTTGGTCTAAAAAATCTACGTTGAATTCTTCTTCCATATAATTCTTATTGAGCGGACAAATATAACCAATTAGGTTTAACGTCCTTGTCCTCGATAAGACTTTTTGTAATTCTTGCTACTCTTGTGATTGCTATTCTTTGTCTTAGCATGCACCCCTGGTCGGGATACGTTTCGTTCTTCACGGATTTGTATAAGCTTCGCCATGGGGTAAAGGTAGAAAAAAATTCAGGGAAAAAAATTTTTTGGGGATGTTTTTTCGAACACGTTAACCTACACAGTCACAGACCCCTACGATACATCGTACCTTGGGGCATCCCCCCACTAAATATCATTAATCATGGATTTTATTCCTACACGCTGTCACTGCTCTACTAAGGGCATCATGTTCTACCGAAAGACTATTAACCCTGCAACTCGCAAGATGGGCGAGCTGAAGCTATGGGTCGATGCTGTCGAAGACGCTGACCTTTACCCTATCGCTCTCGAGATTGCAGAGTCGATGGAATCAGAGGGAGAGGCTTAGCCTCTCTTTGGCCGCCGCCGATGATAACAATTTCGTCAGGGAGTGAGAACGCACACTAGTGTTCTCCTCCCTCTTTTCCCCTGTTTAACACACTGTTACATTCCGTAACATAATATAGTATTGCACATGAACTTAGCAATGAAGATATTTAATGCAGCAATGTTTCACACTTTTCAAGGATGGGCCGACCAAGGTCAAATCTTTGAGGATGATGCACATTATGTATTTAAAAAGAGTTGGAAATATCAAGATGGAGAAACAAAACCATTTTTAGTTTCAGGTAGAATGATTTATCAAGCTTTAAATAATTCTCCAAGCAATGATAGATTTGGTAATAGAGATACTGATACAGATCATTTTATTAATCAAATGATTTTGAATCTTCTAGAACCACTTGAAGGTGATTACATTCCGGACGAAAATCCGGAGTGCTAATCATTCTTACTCATTGATAACACAGCGTGGCTCACTCAAGATGCCAGTAAAGTACACGCAAGAATCAGAGGGCTTTATGGGCAGTCTAACTGTCACCCACTGTGTATGCTCTCGAGAGCTGCACGAAATCTGATTTGATAGCTGTGTTATCATTCTTATCTCTCTTGGAGTACAAACAGGTTCGATTCCTGTTAGAGATACCAATAGAAAAGTCGTACATATAGTCCGGTGATGGGCAACGACGTATTCCTGAGCATGAAGACAAACTGCTTTTTTCTTACACAATTGAAACAAATTAAAAGATCATGGACAAGTTTGACTTTGAGAAATTACAATGGAAGATAGACCTCCCAGATAATGGGAGTACATATCCTGGATTGTGGAGAGCAAGGGTTAACATTCTTCCCTACACGGTATCTATTATTGCTGGGGAGTTTGCATACTCTATACCTAAGCAGACACTGCACTCCCCTAATAGGTACGAGAAGTTTGAGGTAGCTGTACTTGAACCGACTGGAGATAGCTTTAGCAACAAGCAGAGTTATGCTACTAACAAGTTTGTTGAGAATGCAAACGACACTGTCCTTGCGTATTACACGAGAGAAGAAATCACTGACCTGATTGAAAAGATTCAAAAGCAAGCAGGTCATGGCTTTATTGTTTATCAAACAGAAATTAATCTTGAGAAATTATGATGGAAGAATATCAAAAAGAAACAACACGCCTCTTAATTGGGGTACTAGTTGTAGGTATGCTACTCTTTGTGGCAGTATCTATGTCTTCATGCACCGGGACAGGGCATACTACTCACTCGAGTAGTTGTCCTGCCTATAGTATTAACGAAACTAATTATGATGGGACATGTGAAATTTAATAGCACCTCACCTGTATGGACTATAGAAGACCTTACAGAATATGTTGTCTATGCATCTAGGTCTAAGAAAGACCTTCTTAAATACATAGAGAACAACTCAACCAAATTAGAACAGGGTAAATACATTGTATGTGTCTATCCCTCAAGCAGGAGTATCATCCCCGACTCAGTTAAAACCATGAGACGCTTTATATTAGACAACAAAATAAAGAAAGCATGGCGACCTCGCAATTTGATTCGGAATTTGATAGGAGTTTAACTATAGCTGCTATCGTAGCAACATATGTAATAGGTTTTGAAGAAGGTCTCCCACATCTACAACAAGATGCAGCGACTACTCTTCATGACGTATTTACACTAGAAGATTTGTTTGGGGAAGGGTACTCCCATTAAAGGTACCCACATTTAAAATCATTTTACCTACATAAAAGTCATGGTAAATTCAATTAACACAGGTTCTCTGGAGACCTTAACTCCAGGACAAACGCTTCTCGTTCAGGCGCGCAAAGTGAACGGTAACAAGATTCAGTTGGAATTCGGTGAAGTTCTGCAACAAGCAGATCGGCCCCAGAATGCCTTGGGCGTCTTCAACAAATCAGATGAACGATTCAACGTGGGTGCCCGCGCTCGTCGTTCTTGGTTAACTGTTGAACCACAAGATGCACAAGAACTTCTTGGGGTTGATCTCGGTGGGGACTACACTACTAACGAGATGGGTCATGAAGTTAAGTCTCTTAACATTTTGAACCCAGAAGTTAACGGTCAGCGTCTCCGAGTGCAAATTCAGGAGACTACTGATGCAACTGAATGGGATGCGGCCAACATCCAAACTTCTGCCAAGCGACGTGGTAAGGAGGGAGAGTTCATCACCAACAATGGGATGTACATCTTCACTCGTAGCACCGTTGTATTTGGGGAACCACAGAATGTGTTCCTAGAAGCGGATGCTCCGGCAGTGACTACAGGTATTCCTGCAGTTACAAAAGCTGTTGATTTTACTACTGGTGAAATCTTCAGCTAATTTAGTGGTGCTCTAACGAGTATCAGGTACATGGGAATGGGGGTGTCAGCAATGGCATCCCCTTTTCTTTTCTCTAACATTTAAATAATTCACAACATGGGATGGATGAAATGGGTAGGTCAGATTTCCTATCAAAGACCCAGTATTGTATCTTCGATACGACAGAAAATCAACCAAGCTAAGCAGGCTAACCTTAACTATTGTTATTTCGAAGGCGAGCTGCTCACCCTTGACCAAGCAGAAGGTTTGATTGCTTTGATAGTCAAGCAACAATTTCGGAGAAACCAAATACAAGATGATAAAGTTCATAGGGAGCCAGACACAGTTCAATAATAAGGTTGAACTGTGTACAATACAGGAATGCGTAGACTACTGCTCATCTAAAGCTATACTCGGGGTAGATACTGAGACAGAAGGCTTTGACTTTACATGTAAGAAGATGATTATGTTTCAGATTGGGGATGCTCAAGAGCAATTCGTTATCGATACAAGACACGTGTCTATTGAACCACTAAGAGAGGTACTAGAATCACAACAAATAACAAAAATCTTTCACAATGCGAAATTCGATTACAAGTTTATTAGACGTTGGGCAGGAATTGAGTGCCAGAACATTTACGATACCTATCTTACAGAGAAGGTTTTACACTGTGGTAAGCAAGGCCACGGCTACTCATTATCAAGATGTTGTGAACGGTACATCGGTGTTACTTTGGACAAAGAAGTCCGCAACAAGTTCGTTAACCTCCAAGGTCAGCCGTTTACGCACAATCAGATTACCTATGGTGCAAACGATGTGGCATATCTCATACAAATTTGGGAGAAACAACACAAGTTACTGGATGAAAGTGATCTTGTTCAGGTTGCAGATTTAGAGAACAAGGCTGTTGTTGTGTTCTCTGAGATAGAGTATGAGGGTTTGACTGTTGATAAAGACAGCTGGATTGAATTGGCTACGGATAATCTAAAGAAGGCTCAGGAGTATGAGCTGCAATTAGATAGAGAAGTAGTTAATCACCCTAAACTCAGTCCACACTATCACGTACCTGTGCAACAGGATATGTTCTTACAGGCTGAGGAGCAACGTGCTACTGCTATTAAGTGGAGCTCTCCGGCTCAGATACTCAAACTGTTTCAACACCTAGTCCCATCTCTTGAAGATGTGAATGGGAAGAATCTAAATAAGCACAGGTTCAAGCATGATATAATCAAAAGCTATATACGATATAAAGAACTTAGTAAGTTAGCTAATGCATATGGTACAAATTTCTTTAACTATGTAAATTGTGATGGTAAAGTCCACACTAATTTCTCTCAGATACTAGACACTGGTCGTGTCTCATCTTCTGGGCCCAATATGCAGCAGATTCCTGCTAATAATAAGTATCGTAATTGCTTTGTAGCCCCGGATGGGTGGGTGTTTGTCTCCTCAGATTACTCGAGCCAAGAGCTCAATGTTATTGCTTTTGGGAGTAAAGACCCTGTATTCCTTGAGGCCCTTGAGAAAGGGCAGGACTTGCACTCTGTATGTGCAGACCTTGTGTTTCAAGACCAATGGAAAAACGGTGCTGCTGATGGTTGTGCTTATATGTACAGCAAGATGAAGTGCAGTTGCCCTAAACACAAGGAGATGCGCACTAAAGTCAAGACGATTAACTTCGGATTGGCTTATGGTATGGGACCACACAAGTTAAGTGACACCTTAGACATAACTGTTAAGGAGGCGTCAACCTTGATTGACCAATACTTTGCTGCATTCCCAAACATCAAGCAGTTTTTAGACATGCTTGGGAGATTTGGGAAGATGAATGGGTACATACGTACCTTCAAACCTTTTAAACGTAAGAGATTCTTTGACTATTGGGACGGTCGTAACACCCCACCCAAAGAGATGGGTATGATTGAACGTGCTAGCAAGAACACACCTATACAAGGTGCATCTGCTGACATGACCAAGCTCGCTCTCGTCAAGATTCACAACTTCATTAAAGAACACAACCTACAATTACAAGTAAAGATTGTAATGACTGTTCACGATCAGATAGATACTATTTGTAAAGAAGAAATTGCAGAGAGATGGAGGGAAAGAATGACTGAACTAATGGAAGAAGCAGCTCTTACTGTTGTTACTAACGGTCTGCTAAAAGCAGAAACAAACATTTCGAAAACATGGGAAAAATAAAACTAATTTCATTGCCCTCACAATTAAGGGTCAGGATTAAAAACAAGATCAATGCTAAAACACCTGTGAACAGGGAAGGTGTAACTCCATATACGTATAAGGAAGTGTATGACTACATGCGTATGTATCTCTCTGGGTATTCTCCTAAGGTTATCTCTGAGTACTATGATGTTGAGCATCATCGTATATACAACGCTCTGTATAATTGTGTAGGTCTTTATGAACCTTACAAACAACTACGTGCGCACAATGCAAAAAAGCGTAGGATGGGGCACAAGCTTACAGGTGTACAGGAATTTTTAGATAAAGACCTATATGATAACCTCTGTACTAATGGATGAACTCGTATCATACTGCTGCACAGCCAGCATAGACTCCGACACATACATTTGCCAACAGTGTGGAGAGTGGGCAGAACCAATACTTTTAACTGATGGACAAGATTAAGATTCAATCTACAGCCTACCCAGACAGCCCAGCTTCTAATTATGCAGCTTGGTGTAAATGGATGATTGCTAGAAATAAACAAGAGTGGAAAAAAAGAATCAATATTAATAAACTAGAAATGGAAATCGTTTATCTAGACTACGAAGGTCTCGAGCTTGGAATAGACTACAGCATGGACATTGAGATAGAAGCAGCAGTAGTATTTGTTGACCACGGTATCGGGGAGTATGAATTTTGGGGAACAAAAGGTTACCATACTGACGTGAGACCTGAGGTAGATATGTTGCATATTACAAACTCTACTGTTTATGATGAAGATCTAAAAGAGGTAGAAGAAACCGAAGAGATCCAAAAGCTCGTAGAGAGATGGTTATCTGAGAATAGTCAGAAGATAGACGAAGACATTCTAGATAAACTGGATTCCTAATAAAGAGCAGCGCCTATAGCTCAGTTGGTTAGAGCATCGGACTCATAATCCGCAGGTCCTAGGTTCAAGTCCTAGTAGGCGCACATCTTAAATGTATAAGATATGGATAATATTACATGGTCTGGTCATGAGTGGTTAACGAAAGAAAGATGGGGAAGAGTTCATCCTGACAAATCATTTTGTTGGTATGATCCAGAATGCGTAAATGTAGATAATAAAGGATATCTGCATTTAACTACCGATAAAAGTCCGAGTGAGATCCAACACTACAATGGTGAAACATATAAACCAAACTTAGGTACTGGTTTGATCTGTAGTGTTGAAGATTTTAGTTACGGTCGATTTGAGATAGAAGCTATGATGCCTAGAGGCAGAAATAAATGGCCTGCATTTTGGTTGTGGGGATCTGAAACCTGGCCACCTGAAATTGATATTTTAGAAGGCTACACTGACAAACGAAATGGGTATTTAAAGTTTAACCGCTTTAACCCTTTGGGCTTCTGGAATCTTCAAACTAATCTATGGACACATGGCATTGGGGAGAAGAACTATAATCTCAGAGCGAAGACTCACTTCTTTGGTTTCAAGAATCCAGCTAAACACTTTCTTAAGTATTCACTACTTTGGTTACCTGATAAGATTAGCATTTCATTCAATGATTACCTTGTTAGAGAGATCACTGATAAGGACACTCTAGCTTACTTTAATGATCAGAAGATGAGAGTTGTCATCAACAATCACTTTCAAAAAGATAGCGATAGAGACTTTTATAGTGATTTTGTAATAAAACAATTCAGGTACACACCATATAAAGCGCACTTACCTCGTCATTTATGACTGTTACATAGCAGCAGGTCACCGACACCTGTGAGGTATTAAGCTCCCGTAGCTCAGCTGGATAGAGCAACTGCCTTCTAAGCAGTAGGTCATAGGTTCGATTCCTATCGGGAGTACGATTCACAAACTAAACACATTTTAATTATGATGGAATTCGCATTTAATTTTATATGCGGGGTATTAATGGTTGCAATATCCTGCATTGGTCTACTAATACTAGGAGACATCCTAGTAGAGAAGTGGGGGGAGATAAAAGAAAGAATGAAGGACTTTAAAGATTCTGAGAAATGATGATAAAAGAAAAACTCAGCCCTTGGGTTTACCCCGGTATTGCAAACCGAGATAAACTTAAAGCCCTTAATTCCTTTACTGCACTGTCTGTAGATCTTAGTCAGTTTATAGACATCTGTGTTCTGGCTTTCAATGTCGATAGAGACGACGTCATGGGTAGAACCAGAATACACAACTGTGTACTTGCACGGCATGCGTTTGCAAAGATAGTAAAAGACAGCACAACACTAACCTATGCTGCTATAGGAAAGTTTTTGGGTAGAGATCATGCTACAATTTGTCACAGTTGTAGAACAGCTGAGGACTACATAGAGACATATCCATACTTTGAGGAGAGGTATGATGTCTGTTTAAAACTCTTAAAGAAAATGGAAGTAGTAAAAGATGCGGGAGATTTATCGGCACTAGCTAGTCGAATTGAACTATTAAAACAGAAAAATGAAGATTGAATTAATGAAAAACAAACAGATACATGAAGTAAAAAATCAACAACAACGCAAAGCCCTAAATGCATGGGCTAAAGATGATTTTATTGGAAGCATCATCGCAGGCACAGGATTTGGTAAGTCTCGTTGTGGGGTATTAGCTGTTAAGAAGCTATTGCAACCCGGAGAAAGAGCCTTAGTTCTTGTCCCCACTACTCAATTGCAAGATCAATTTGCAGAAGAGTTTAAGAAGTGGGATGCAGATGATGTTCTAGAACACACAGATATCATGTGCTATCAATCAGCTTACAAGCTAGAAGCTATGCATTATGCTATTGTTGTGTGTGATGAGGTACACTTAGGCATAAGCCCGAAATACCGTAAGTTCTTTGAGAACAATACGTATGACAGGTTATTATGCATGACAGCTACGGTCCCTGAAGATGATGAATACCGTAACTATCTTATGAAGCTTGCCCCTATTCGTTTTCACATCTCTTTAGATGAGTGTGTAGAGCTAGGATTAGTGAGCCCATACGAGATAGTTTGTATCCCGGTTGAGCTCAACGACGAGGACCAAGCAGCATACAAGAAAGCACAGAACAAATTCTTGCAAGCCAAGTATCGTATTGGGGACTTTGATGCATTTACTGCAGCTAAGCTTATCTTAGCAAAGAAGATTCCTGGTGATGCTGGTGCCGCAAAGATGTTCTTCAATGCAATATCAGAGCGTACAAAAGTGGTGCAGCATTCTACAGCTAAAATTGACAAGGCTGAGGAACTCGTAGCACAACACAGTGATGATAAAATTCTTGTATTTTCTGGGACTAATAGGTTTACTGACGCTATGGCTGATTCTCTTTCAGCACTTGCGTATCATTCGGGGCATACTAAAAAAGGAAGAAAGGAGGTACTTGAATCGTTTCGAGATGGATCCAATCGTATCCTTTGCAGTACAAAAGCACTTAACCAAGGTTTTGATGTGCCTGACGCTAGTGTCGGCATTATTGTTGGCTTGGTTAGTAAGTCCTTACCTATGATTCAGAGGGTTGGTAGACTCCTTCGACTCAGTACCCCAGATAAGATCGGGAAGATCTATATAGTCTACGTTCACGATTCTCAAGAAGAGAAGTGGATAAAACAAGCAGTTAAATCTTTAAACAACGTAAAATGGTTAACAGTCTAACATTACAGAAGGTTACGAAGCTCCCTAATGTCAAGTACATTGACAACAATCGCTTCAAGCTCGAGCAAAGGCACATTGATAATCTTGCGAAGAGTATCTCTAAGTTTGGGTTTAATGTCAGCCCTGTATTGCTTACAAAAGACAACTACATCCTTGATGGTCAGAATAGGGTAAAAGCCCATGAGAAGACTATTGAGAATGGGGAATCTAACTCTCTGTACGTAGTTAAGTTTGATGTAAACTACAAAGGCAATGAGGACTACTTCAAAGACATGCTCGCTGAAGTAAACAACGAAGTCGAGAAATGGAAGGTTCAAGACTGGTTAGTTCATCACATTGATAATGAGAACTACAAAAAGCTCAATGATTTGTGGAAGAAATATCCTGATTCCAATTTGTCTGCTTTGCGCACTCTTACTTGTGTGAATGTTGACACTGGAGGTACTATCACAAAGGCTTTCAAGGACGGTAAGTATGTATATGAGCTGAATGAAACAAGACAAATTATCTTAGATAAGGTGACAGAGTTTATTCATCAGGATTACCCTATTGATGGGACAGTATGGGCTCAAGGCGCAGTTCTTAAAGCTCTTGCCTCGCTGAGCACTGACCCTGCATTTGATGTAGACCGGATGTTCTCTCAGATAAACAAGAATCTGGGCACATTCCAGGTACAGTCTGGAATGGGGAACTGGTGCGGATACTTTAAACTCTTGCACAATAAGGGCTTGAAAGGTCGCGGTAAGAAAATAAAGAAGAACTTTATAAGCTCTTACTGATATACAACTATTTATTATGATCGTAGAGATTAACATAAAAAGTCTCAAGGATTTTGGGATAACTGCTGATGAATATGTATATTTACAGTTATTACAAAGTGGTTCCCACGATGTCATAGACGATCTAAAGTTAGTTGTTAGGCTTGAAGTAATGCAAACCAAAGGCCTGGTTAAGCTGGGGGAGAGCACTGATACACATGTTGTTCGAGCGAAATTTAGCAGTCCAAATGCTACTCCGTTCGATCAGATGTGGTCAGAGCTTCTCTCCCACTTTCCTCTTAAGGTATATGCTAATGGGGGTATTCGCCCTTTACGTGCCAAAGACCCTAATGCCTCAACAAACAAGAAGGCTCGCAAACAGTACGAAAAGTACATTAAAAACAGCGTAGCCAAGCACAAGGAGGTTATTAGATGTTTGGGTGTAGAGCTAGACCAAAGAAAGAAGGCAAATAACTTAGGTTATATGCAAATGCTTGCTACATGGATTAATCAGCATACATGGGAAAAGTATCAAGACCTAACAGACACTTCAGATAATGAGCGACGCATCACAAGGGAACTATAGTCTCCCAAAACTTTATCATATTTCAAAGACAGTAGAGAAATCTATTAAAGATGTCCGCGATGGTATGATGGGGAAGAGACGTGTATACCCTACATCTTGGCCCCGACTTAACAGAAATCTTATGGGTGGCTTACAGCCAGGCAAGATGTATGTTATTGCAGGCCGTCCAGGTGTAGGTAAATCCGCATTTTCAAACCAATTAATATTTGATATACTAGATGTAAACAAAGACACAAACGACGATTTAATCGTTATCTACTGGAGCTTCGAGATGCCCGGTGAGCAGCAAATACTACGTGCTGGCTCAAAGGACACCAAGCTTCAGACATTTGATCTGCTTTCTGTAGAAAATATTCTATCTGAGGAAGCATTCAATAACTACAAGCAAGCTGTACAGAAGTACAAGGACTATCCTATGTATTTCTGTAGTATCCCCCAAGACATGAACATAATCAAGAAGGTTAATGAAGAGATGTTTTTACGACAACCGTCAAAGACTGTTATCAATTTAATTGACCATTCACGATTAGTACTTGGTAAGGAGGATACCGAACTACAGAAACTAAACACGGTTTCTAAGTCCTGCATGTGGATGCAGGCAAAGATGCAATCCATAACAATTCTACTTTCACAACTGAATCGTAACATCGAACAGGAGTACCGAGCCAAACAGCAATACCAACCATTGCTAACAGACCTCTTCGGGGGTGACTCTATTGGTCAGGATTCTCATGTAGTTATGATGTTACAACGTCCCTACGATTTGTATGGGATTACTGATTCATACTGCGGACAAGACCCTGTTGGGTTATTAGCTTGTCACGTGGAGAAGAATCGTGACGGATTGCTGGGAATGATCCCATTTCAAACAGATTTATCAACATTCACAATTAATGAGCGAAGTAAAGATTAGTCTTCCCACTGGTAAAATTAAAGCCAGCAGGAAGTCTCCTAAAAACTTCGTTCTCTATGGTCAACCTAAGGTAGGCAAGACATCGGCTCTTGCGCAGCTAGACAACTGCCTTATTATTGACCTGGAGGACGGAACTGATATGATTGATGCTCTCAAGATCAAGGCTAAGAACCTAGCGGAACTGGCTAAGATTGGGAAAGAGATTATCAGTCAAGGTAAACCTTATAAATACATTGCAATTGACACAGTTACACAACTCGAAGTATGGTGCGAGCCGGAAGCGAAGAGGCTCTATCAGAACACGCCTATGGGCAAAAACTTTGATAAAGAGAATACCGGACTTTCTGTTCTCACTTTACCTAATGGCGGTGGTTACATGTATTTGCGTATTGCTTTTAAAAAATGGTTAGAGAGGCTTAATTCACTAGCTGACCATGTTATTCTTGTCGGGCATCTCAAAGAAGCAAAGATAGAAAAGAAGGGCAAGGAGGTAGCTTACAAAGACCTTGACCTAACAGGCAAAATTCGTAACATCACATGTGCTAACGCAGATGCGATCGGTTATGTGTTCCGTGAGAACGATACTACAATGATTAGTTTCGATTCTCTTGGTGACATACAAGCCGGCTCACGGTGTGACCACCTTAAAGGTCAAACATTCCCACTTGAGTGGGATAAAATATTCATCGATTAATTTTAAACCCAAACATTATGATTGAGGCAAATCAACAAACGGAGCCTACCGTAGAAAAGCAAACCACTCCTGATGGGGAGCAGAAGACTATCACTCTTTCTGGTATTATCGCAGATCTTGATGGCGGTCTTGGGAGACCACAAATCAAGGAGAAGTATGAGCTTACTGGGGCGGAGATCAAGCAATTGTTCCAGCATCCTATGCTCAAGAACCGTCGCCCAAAGAGAGCACTGACTAAGATCAGCTTTACTCTTATAGATGACATAAGCTCTACACAAGAGACTCCTCAGGAGGACCCAGCACAATTGCGTGTTGATACTGAAGCACTACGTGTGGAAGACAGCACTGCAGAAAACGATTCATTTGACACCTTTGAACTTATTGACTAATGGCTATTAACGCAAACAACTCCAACGAAGAAGTAGCAGGTGGTGGTGGAGTACCACTATATGTAGGTATCGCACCTATGCAAATTATGGCTGTGAATCCCTCACAGTCTGAACTAAGTGACCTAGGAATCAACTTACGAGCAGAACCACAGTACACTGATGTGTCTATCGGTGGTGACAGTTACAACAAGATTACATTCTGGTTGAAGTGCATAGAGCCTTCATTTACTACACGCTTTGACATTCTTGTCAAGCCTGAGCATCGTGTTGCTAAGTCAGGGAAGAACCTGTGGTGCAACTCTGTAGGTCAGTTTGTATATGCAGACCAAGACCCATCAGAATTGTATGAGTGGTTCAAGTCTGACGGTGTGCGCAAAGCATATGTAGGTGAGGACATGCTCATGGACTTTATTAAAGCCTATGCTAACGTGGCTAACGGTGATGAGTGTGCATTTGAGAGTATTAGTAAGATTATGAGCGGCGATGTTACAGAAATCCGTCAGCTTGTAAACGCACTGTCTGATAACCGAGTTCGAGTATTACTCGGTGTTAAAGATGGTAAGTACCAGCAGGTGTACACAAAGCACTTCGGTCGTCTCAAGCCATTCCGTAAAGATTTGTTTATCAAACAACTCAATGACGATTATGGTTCCTTTAATGCAGAATACAATGCTAGCCTTGAGCTAGAAAAGTATGTTCCAGGGTTGATTACCCCGGATCCGGAACCTGCAGTTAAAGCTGAGGCAGCAAGTGATTGGTAAGTTTTTCGGGTTAATTACTAATTGCTTCGAATAGGGAGGGGGACTACGGTCCCCTTCCTTATTTTTACACGCCATGATTAAATACAGAAATAGCAATGATCATTTACACAGCGATGTAATACTTACTAAGATAACTGAGTACGATATCTTTAGACAATATTGCCCTAATTTCAAAAAACTTGGGGTAAAGTTTTGCAGCGATCTACGGGAAGACGAAAGACCAGGTGTCAGCATTGTTGAATGGAAGGGTGGCCTACTATACAAGGACTTTGCTAATGAGGAACATACCTTCAATTGCTTTGGGTATGTGATGCACAAGTACAATCTAGAGTTTGTAGGTTCGCTTCAGCTTATTTCTCAGGACTTCGGTCTTGGGCTAACTAGCAGTAGTGTAATTCCCACAGCTAGAAAATATGAGTACAACATAACACCTTTAAAACGTGCAGTAATTCGTATAAAAGCTAGACATTGGAATAGCTTAGATGCAGATTACTGGAAGAAGTTTTGCATTCCAAAGAGTTTATTAGTTAAATTTGATGTTCACCCAATAGAATATTTTTGGATTAATGAGACACGTTTTCACTCGCATAGTATCAGTTACGCTTTCCGTTTTCACAGCGGTTATAAGATTTATAGTCCGTATGAAACAGATAATAAATGGTATAGTAACGTGGGTAAAAACGTTATTCAGGGGTATTCTCAATTGGTTGAAAATGGTGAAGTTGTATTTCTCACAAGCTCGCTCAAGGATGTCATGTGTTTGGAGGTGCTTGGTTACTCCGCCGTTGCGTTACAGTCCGAAATGCAATTGCCCAATGAAGGGCTCATCAAAACGCTCAAGGAAAGGTTCAAAGAAGTAATCGTTTTCTACGATAACGACTTTGGGTCAGAGCAAAATCCTGGGCAAACTGTAGCTTCTAAAATTTGTTCTGCGTTTGAGCTTGCTAATGTGTATGTCCCTGATATATATTGCAGCAAGGATATCTCTGACCTGATTAAAAATCGTGGGCTTAATACAGCACAACAACTAATCAAAGAAGAGATATGGCAACTGACAAACAAAAACAAATCGACGAGATCCTACATAGATGTGCCATTCTAATGGCTAATCTGGGGACTAAGACGAAGCATGATGTAACAACGAGAGAGAAAGCAAAACAAATAGAACAAAAGTGGCTTCAAGAAATAAAAACCATCGATCCAGAACAGTACAAAATGTTGGTACCCGATCTACAAGAGTTCGAAACGCAAAACGAAAACAAGTCGACGGAATAAACTTTAGGAGTATGCTCGAAGTATTCTGCTACCAAAAACTCAAAGAGAGTGGTATCAGTTCAGAGTACGAAACTAAGAAGTTTGTCTTGTTTGAGGGAATGCATTACGGGAATAGTAGATATGAAGACAACGGCAAAACTGGATACAAGGATAAGAAATCTCATAAGGTTAGAGACATCACTTACACTCCTGACTTCCTTGACCCAAAGGGGAAATGGATTATAGAGTGCAAAGGATATGCTAACGAAAGGTTTCCCTTGAAATGGAAGATGTTTTTAAAGCTCCTCATGGAGCAAGATGATCCACCTGTATTATTTGTACCCAGAAATCAGAAGCAAGTATTGCAGACGATAGAAATGATCTTAGAACTGACGGCCCCTACTAAATAGGGGTCGTTTTTATTTACAATAATATGGAAAAATTTAAATTAAGGTCAGGGGTAGAACCCCCCGATCCTGGAGACTTAATTGGTGTAGCTTATGGTGGAGCTGGGATGATCAGTCCCTCTGTATTTATAAGGGTTAAACAAGGCAATGGCCATTATATTGTTAACCATTTTATACTGGGGGGTTATTGGTCTCGCAGAAAGTTACCGCCTTCTCCTACACTGGAGTGGGTACACAAAAACTGTGACTATATCTACGGAAGTTGTATATCAGATAGGATTATTTATGCAGACCCTAGGTGTTTGTCTAAAGAACAGAAAGAAGAGTATCATGTAATTAAATCACTTGTAAAAAATGAGCATAAAAACAGTTGGGCAAACAACCCAATCAAACACGCGTGGGCTAGAGAAAAAGATTAGCAAAGGTGCAGAGCATCTAATCTTTGATGTACTACAAGCTACGCAATATTCTACTCCAATACCTTCGACCATACGTGAGCTGGTGACTAACGCCTGCGATTCACAACGGGAGAAGGAAATTGCAGTAGAGATACTTGCAGGTAAAGCTCAGGTTGAAGACTACTTCATTACTCGTTCAGGAGAAGAGTATGAAGCATCTAACTTCAATCGTGAGTACTACGACCTCAACTATCTGGATATGGAGAACAACCATGTCAAGGTCAGATACATTGAGGACGATTCAGGTTCAGGATACTGTGATACTGTAGAGATTACGGACTTCGGTGTTGGCATCGGGGGACGTCGTCTTGAAGGTATGCTTGAACTTGGATATTCTACAAAGCGTAATACTGCTGAGAACTTCGGTGCATTCGGTTTAGGTTCTAAAGTAGCGTTGTCTACTGGTGTTCCTTACTACAGCATTGAAAGTGCATACAACGGTAAGCTGTTCAAGATGAACTGCTACCCGTACAAGACGGACTTTGTCATAGGGAAGTGGGATTCCGATGGACAAATAACTCTTAGCAATGGAGAACCAGCGTATTACAAAAACTACAGCGGAAAGAATTACACTAAAATTTCCCTTGGGGCAAAGAAGCACACTCGCAGAGCATTTAGTAATGCAGTAGAAGAGCAGCTTTGCTATATACCATCAGTCAGGTTTGACATAGTAGATTCTCAAGGGAGGTCATACTCTCCTACAATTAGTAGAGATATCCTCCTGAACACAGACAATCTTATTGTGACAGACTCTGGTTGGTATGCACGACCACACATCGTGATTGTCAAGAATCCTGGGGATACTACGGGTATCAACTACGGACGCATTGACTTTCGTGAACTCGAAATGGAGGAGTTGTGGGGCAACATAGGCATTAAGTGTCCTATGCGGCAGTCATACATCAACGATGCCGGGGAAGAGATTGTAATTCAAGACGGTGTAGATGTGACTCCGTCACGTGAGAAAGTTATATGGAATGATAATACAAAGAAGTATGTACAAGGGATGCTGGAGAAGGCAGCAGAAGACGCAACAAAAATAGTAGAAGAAGCACTAAAAGAAGATGATTTTATAAAGTGGATACAACTCTGTTCAAACATACTGTACAAGGGAAACACCGATAGTGTGAGTAGCACTGATGAGCTTAGCGCCATTAAGCATGTTGCTCGTATGGTGGATGTTTCTAGCATTAGACCTAAGTTTGAGAACACAGGTATTAAGTTCTCAAATCCTAAATCTATGTTCAAGGGCTATCGGGTTAGAGTAGTTCATGCAACCGGATATAGGGACGGGATTGCTCGTACAGATGTAACTGATTGGACCGGGATTGATTTATCCAGAGTCTATGTAGCAGAAGAAGGTAGTGTATCTAAGGTAAAGGACCTTTATCTTACGTCTCAAGGCGTTGATAAGTTTGTCTTGATCTCAGCAGTTAGCAGTGACAAGTTTGTTAAAGAGCTCTCAGAAGCCTTTGACGATGATCACAAAGCAAGAATACTGAAGGAGGAGGCAGCTTATGAATTGCAAAGAAGTAAGATAAATAACTGCCTTAGTAATCACACTTCTCTGCTGCATAGTTACTCTGATATAGACGTCCCAGAGGCATTCGCAACAGGAATTAAGTTTAAAGAAGAAGAAACAGCAGGACACCACCTCACTCCCGCAGAACAACGTGTACTTGAGAAACGTATCGTAGGCTTCTCCCTACGATTTAGTAATCAAAAGTGGACATGGGACAAGTTCGAACCTAAGATTCAGACTATTCTAGAATCTGAGAACGAGACCTATTATTGTTCTAAGGCAGATGATTACAAGATGCTAATGGCAGCTAAGATATTGTATAAGCGTATCCCTAAATGGGATAAGGTCGGTTGCAGGATTCAAGAGCCATGGTCTACTAGCCCTATCCTGTTTAGAGAGGTAGTTCCTAGCAATGCTTGGAGGAAAGATTACTTTGAGCTGGACAAAACTAAGGACCTAAAAGCTCCGCAGTTGTTTAGACTCTCAGAGACTAACCTCAAGTATGCAGAGAAGAACCCACATTGGAAACACATTGATGAGTTCTTCTTTACCTCTACAGAAGATGGGGGTCTTGTAGTTAGTGAGTATTTACGTAGAGTATTGACACATAACGTTATTACAGAAACAGCATGGATGCATAAGTTTAGTTGGATGGGTGCTCGTGCGTGTGAAACTCTATTGCCGGATCTTTCGAGAGCCTACAAAAGAATATACAGACACAGTCACCACTGTATTCATACCAGTGCACTGACTGACAATGATTCTTCAAAGGAAGCAATAGAGTTCAGGCAGTACCTAGAAAACTTTATAGAGTATCAAAGGGTTTGCAATAGCGGAGATGTATCTTTACGTAAGCAGAAATCCAGAGAGCTCTTTGTTGTAGATGTTCCCACCATCGATGCATACGACGAAGACTTAGCGGGTTTGATTACAGTATTAAAGGAAGCATATGCTGATATCGGGGAGTTTATGAAGGCTATACACGAAGGCCTAACTGCCTGTAGTCACAGCGGTAAGCTTACTGAGATTATGGACCCACTTACTACTCTATTTTCTGCTTACAACAAATTTGATATCGAAGTCCCGGACGTTGAGGTTCCGAGACTTTGGTTTAGTTTAACCCCACCTCAAACCAATTAACAAAAATAATATGGTAAATTTAAATGTCGTAGAAGACAGCATATCTGTTTCTATAGGTGAAGACTTCAGCGTTGTTCCCTACAACAAAGTGACGTACAAGCGACTCTTTGATTTGTCTGTGCAGGCTAATGCTGCAGAGTCTTTTGAAGAGTATGAAATGTACACTCATGGAATTGTACAAATTGTTGAGGACAATGGAATAGATGCACAGCAGCTTATTGAGTCAAAATGTAGTTACTTGAAATACAATGAGCTGACTAAGCAGTATTTCTTGACCCACGATGATGAGGAGATATCTGACATCCCTATGCCGCAGTCTCTTGTAGAGAGAATTATGGATTCTGTTGACAAGGATATTGACTTTCTCCCTGTAGTAAAGTTGTGGACTAGGTTCTTGCGCAATCCGTTGCTCAGAAAGAAAGGTGCAGATTTTGCTGAGCGCTTTGCTGATTTTGTAAACATGAAGTACGTGCATCCGGAGAACAAGAAAATCTTTATGGATAAAGGTCTTGCCGAAAATGTAGCTACGGATCTTGCTACTGTTTATCAAATCAAGATAACTAACGAGGGTCTCCTCAATGGTTACAAAGTGTCTCGAGAAGTCATGCATAAGTTTGATGCTGAGACTGGGGATCGCATGCCTCGTTACAAGCGCACCTTTAACGTAGATACTGGTGAAATTGACTCAGAAGGACTCCCAGAATTTGTGGAGAACAGACTCTTTGAGCCAGCTGTTATGGGAAGTAGCGGTGATGCATTCTTTTGTGGGGACGCTCTTGGACACTTCATTCGTGTCGGACGCATTCACAAGTTGGAATCATGGGATCAGGTAAACACTGATGATAATGCTGTTTGTGTTCGTGGTCTGCATATCGGTGGTTTGTATTACATCAATGGTTATGGGGGAGAGATTCACAATGTCTTTGTAGACCCTATGCATATTGGTGCAATCCCTAACTCTACTGATGGTGCTATCCGTTGCCTTCAGTACTTTGTACACTCTAGCTTGGCTGGTGTGAATGGTAGTATGTATCATTCATCTAAGTATGCAGCACTCACTGACCAGGAATGGGAAGAGATGCGCAAAGAGATTTTAGAATCTAATACTACAACTGTGTGATATGAGTCAACAAATTGAACGACTGCCCAAAGGTAAGGCCGTTTGTTTGATTGACGCAGATTCATTATTGTATTACGAGATGGGTAAGGAAACGTTGGAGGAGGCTATGACTGGCCTCGACCAACGCATCCATGATATACTACATCAATGTAATACTACAAAGTATGCGGGTTTTCTAACTCATGGCAAGTGTTTTAGGTACGAGATTGATACTGACTACAAGGGTAAGCGGAAGAAATCTAATCGCTCTGTGTTGTTTCCTTCACTCAAGGAGTATGCAATGCAGAAGTGGGGATTCTCTTACGTGACAGAACTTGAAGCAGATGATCTTGTCAGTTACTATTCTTACAATCACGAGGAGACTATGATTATTTGTTCCCCCGATAAAGATGTACTCAAACAATGTGTTGGGATGCATTACAATTATGGGAAAGCAGAGTTTACTCATACGTCCCCAGAGGAAGCTCTCAAGTTTCTCTGGATACAGACGCTTATGGGTGACAGCACAGATAATATTGTGGGTATCCCTGGTGTAGGTGTAAAGACTGCAGAGAATTGGTTAAAGGATAGAACAAAAGACTTCGAAGCGTTTGCATTACGCAAGTACGTAGAGAAGTTCGGTATGGTAAATGGTATCATGGAGTTCTTCAAAAACTTTAATCTAGTGTATCTGCTTAAAACGGATGAAGACTTAGACCGTTATGGTTTGAGGCTTCCTCCCTTGTTGTGCACTGACATCTCAAACGATCTATGGGACGATGCATGATGTCAAAGGTCTCAATTTACAGCCCGTCGATGGGCGAACTGTTAGATTGCATGTACCTCTAAGCTATCGAGAAGAAGTAAATGGAACGGATATAGTTAGATTGCACAATGAAGAAGAGACAATAGAAATTAAAATTGGAAGCTCGGTAACCTATAGGAAGACAAAGCACAAGGTTAATGTTATTACGCGCGGTATACATGAGGGCAAGCTTATTTGCTATGACCTCAAGTGTGCTAAGCTGACTAGCTCTAGCACTTTTGCTCTTCCTTTTCTTGGAGGCAACAAGAAGTACATGTTGTGGGATTCTCTTTTTGTAAATGCTTTTATTTCCACACCGGAATACGATGAGTGTATTGCTCTCTTGTATCGGTTCTCTGGAGATAGGATGTTTACAAAGTTTGAAGAAGCAATGTGTGCTATGCCAACTTTTATCAAATTCGAAGATGTGGATACGTACCACGTTTTGTTTGTCTTTGATATTCCTGATTCGGCTAGGAATTCATACAAACGGTTTAGGGAGGGTCAGTATTCTAAGATAGATGATATCTGGAAGCTGATGATCCTAGACTATCATGATTACAAAGCTGATGGTAAAACAGGTCAGATACTATACAAAGACCCCGAACTCCGAAAGAGTCTAGAAGTTAAGCTAGACATAAAACTGGGGGACTCTGAGTTACACAGTATACCTGACATGCGTTATGAACGATTTGACAAAGAATACTACAAAGTATAATGCACTTATTATTTAAAGACGTGGACTATGGATGGGAGGAGTTACGTCCTCTCATCGATAGTTCTCAATTTGATTTTACAGTGGAGACTATAAGATCTAGAGGCGCTAAGATTTATCCTAAACGTCAGGATACATTTAAAGCCTTTACTCTTTGTCCCCTCGATAAAGTTGAAGTCGTTATTCTTGGACAGGATCCGTATCATAATGGACAAGCTACTGGGTTAGCTTTTGGAGTAGCTCATAAACCTATTCCCCCATCGTTACGGATAATTCATAAAGAATTGTGTAATCAATTTGATCATCATCAACCTATTGATGAGTTCGACCACACGCTCGAGCATTGGGCTAAGCAGGGTGTTCTTCTTTTAAATACAGCACTGACTGTAGAAGAGAAGAGTGCCGGCGCCCATGCTGGGTTGTGGGATTGGTTTACAGTTCAAGTGATAAAACTTATTCAAGAACGTAGACGTCACACTATATTTGTTCTCTGGGGTAAACATGCTCAGAAGTTTAAAGAACACATCCATATTGCTGTACTAGCATCTGCACACCCAGC
>Ga0209309_10000924_pt1 | contig 31430 bp, 25 predicted proteins | sample COGITO_mtgs_1204_2_FD_184807 | JGI IMG/M metagenome (GOLD analysis project Ga0209309, IMG submission 184807) | Pelagic marine microbial communities from North Sea - COGITO_mtgs_120412 (SPAdes) (version 2) | ecosystem: Environmental > Aquatic > Marine > Epipelagic ... | reverse complement strand
AGTGATGCAGCAACGGGTAAAAGCTGTATTACAATGAGTAAGTTAATAAACCCACCTGTTAAGCCACGTGTATTACTAAACGTAAAAGAAGCAACATGGAATAACTACAAATTAGTAGAGCTTGAAAGCGGAACTATTGAAGTGTTTTTAAATGACGAGCTTGTAACACCAAGCAAGCGTTACTTACGTGATATTGCTAAAGAGTTAGGGGTTTCAATTTTAAATGGCAACGGAAATCCATTTAATACACGGCAATTAGGTTCTGTGTTGATTAAAGAGTTATTAAATTAAAGCTATCGTTGTTTATACACAGTAGTTTAAAGCTAAGTAATTAGGCCTCTAATTCACTGAGCTTAAACAAGTTTCATTAACTATGTAATTTATGTATTATGCAGACTCCTCATACAAAAGGATCGTTGATGAAGAATGTACTACTAATAGTTACTGGTGCAAGCCCACAAGTATTAACCGAAACTCTTTTTGCGCTTTATCAGCAAGGTAAGCCTATTCCCGAAGAGATTTTTGTTATTACTACAAAAAGTACAAAGCCAATGCTTACTAATGGATTATTTGAGCAAGGTCATTTAGCTAAACTAATAGCAGATTATAAACTCCCTAATATTAAACTTCCCGATGAAAACATATGGCTAATAGAAGATGACAAAGGCCAACCTATTAATGATGCTAAATCTGAAATAGAACAAACCTACATGGCCGACTTTATTACTCGTAAAGTGTTTGAACTTACCAATAAAAACGATATTAGTATTCATGCATCCATTGCCGGTGGACGTAAAACAATGGCGTTTTATTTAGGCTATGCCATGTCATTATTAGGCCGTGAGCAAGATTCGCTCAGTCATGTATTTGTGAATAACGAATTTGAATTTGTTAGAGACTTTTACTACCCAACACCTTACGACCACATTATTGATGGTAAAAATGGCACGCAAGTAAACTGTATTAATGCAAATGTAACCCTTGCCGAAATACCCTTTGTACGAATGCGCCAATCTATCGACGAAACCCTCATTGCAAATATGCAAAGTGCATCGTTTAGCCAAACAGTAGCAAGCTTAAACTCAGCTCATAAAAAAGATTTAACCCTTGAAGTAAACGCAAAAGCAAAAACGCTCACCTTTGCAGGTATCGAAATTAAACTTACCGCAAAAGAAACCGCCTTTTATTTATGGTTAAACCAATACAGCCAAAGTGAACATAAAAAGCTAGTTGTGGGTCGTAATTTTGAAGAGTCTTTGCGTTACAGCAAAGAATATCTCATGCTTTTACAGCAAAATAGTAGTGATTTACGTATATTCCGCGATACGTTTGGCATAGAGCCCGAAGATTTTAGAGATGGTTTGCACAGTAATTTAAAGGTAATGGAAAAAACCTTTGTGCAGCAAACTTGCAGCCGCATAAAGAGTAAAATAAATAAGGTGTTACCCAACGAGCTTGCTAAAAAAATAGCGATTGACTCCAATAACCAAAGCTTTGAAACAAGCTACTGGTTAAGTGCAGTAACACATAATATAAAAATAATAACGCATGGTAAATTAGTTGATAAGGAAGTAATCAGGAATGAAGCAATCAATGAACTTTGAACATATTCAATCTAAGTGGCCAGAGCTACACCAGTTAGCCGCTTTTGCAGAAGACTATGCGATTACCGATCCACAAAGCTCACTAGTTAAGCTGCGTTGCTTTGCCGAAAAAGTAGTAGGCTACTTATATAAAGAACTTCGCTTACCTGTTTTACCAACGTCTAACATTTTCGACAAACTCACCGCCGACGACTTTACCAGCGCAGTCCCGCGTTTAATTACCGATAAGCTCCATGCCATACGTAAAAGCGGCAACCAAGCCGCGCATGAAGGCAAAGTAGATCAACAACAAGCTATTTGGATATTAAAAGAAAGCTACTTTGTAGCCTCTTATTTGTTTATGGCTTATGCCAATGGCACGCAACAAGAATGCCCAGAGTTTAAAGCGCCTGAGCAAACACAGCCAACTAATCAAAGTGATGCCCAGTTTGCCAAAAAGAACAAACAACTCACTCAGCAGCTAGCCGAAAATCAAGCCCGTTTAAAACGCGCACTTGACGAACTAGAAGCCGCAGAGCTTGCACAAAAACAAGCCCAGCAGCAAACAGCAAAACTAAAACAAACTATTGATGCAGAAAAGCTTAACCAGGTTAAAACCCGCAATGAGCAAATTGTTAACTCAAGTTTTAACTTTAACGAAGATGAAACCCGTAAACGCATTATCGACTTAGACCTACGTAATGCAGGTTGGAATGTAGCACTTGACGACAAATCAACAGAAGACGTTGGCAAAGAAGTAAAAGTAGCAGATCAACCTACAACAACAGGTATAGGCTATGTTGATTACGTATTATGGGATGACGACGGAAAGCCACTTGCTGTAATAGAAGCCAAACGCACCCGCGAAAATATCGAAAAAGGCCGCCAGCAAGCAACGCTTTATGCCAACGCGCTCGAAAAGCAATTTGGGCAACGGCCCGTTATTTTTTACTCGAATGGTTGGGATATAAAAATTCTAGACGACGCGCAAGGTTATAACAGCCGTGGTTTATACGGTTACTACTCAAAAGATTCCCTGCAGTACTTAATAAAGCAACGCACGCTTAAAAAAGAGCTAAACACCACGCCAATAGACACCGCAGTAGCAGGGCGTTTGTATCAAATGGAAACCATAACTCGTGTGTGTGAGCGTTTTAGTGATAAACACCGCAAAGCGCTTATTGTGCAAGCAACCGGCACAGGTAAAACACGCGTATCTATTGCCCTTGCAAAACGGCTGCTCGATGCAGGTTGGGCTAAGCGCGTATTATTTTTATGTGACCGAAAAGAGCTACGTAAACAAGCAGGTAATGCCTTTACCGAGCATACCAAAGAGCCAGTACACATTGTAGGCAAAAGCGCTAAAAACACCGCAGCGAGTGCGCGTGTATTTATAGCAACCTACCCAGGCATGCTGCGTATAATGAATAAGTACGACGTAGGTCACTTTGACCTAATAGTGGCTGATGAATCGCACCGTTCAATTTACAATATTTATGGCGATATTTTTAAATACTTTGACGCGCTAGAAGTGGGCTTAACCGCCACGCCGGTAGAAATGGTATCGCGCTCAACCTGTGATTTATTTAGCTGTGATTACAAAATGCCAACAGCCAATTACCCGCTTGAAGACGCCATAGAACAAGGCAACTTAGTCCCCTACAAAATTGTAAGTTACACCACACAGTTTTTGCGCGAAGGCATTAAAAAAGACAACCTAACCGATGAGCAAATAGCCCAATTAGAAGAGCAAGGCATTGATCCGAACGAGCTCGACTTTGATGCAAAACAAATAGACGAAGCCATTAAAAATAAAGACACCAACAGGCTAATACTACGTAACCTAATGGAAAAAGGCCTGCGGGACAAAGACGGCCAGCTACCTGGTAAAACAATAGTATTTGCCCGTAACATAGCCCACGCCGAATTAATGGCGCAGCTGTTTAGCGAGCTTTACCCGCAGCATGGTGCTAATTTTTGCCGCGTTATTCACTCAAAGTACGAACGCGCTGAAGAGCTAATAGACGACTTTAAATCAAGCGACGAAAACAGCGTACGCATAGCCGTATCGGTCGATATGCTCGACACCGGCATAGACGTACCAGAATGTGTAAACCTTGTATTTGCCAAACCCATAAAATCAAAAGTAAAATTTTGGCAAATGATTGGCCGCGGCACACGCTTATGCGAAAACCTATATGGCCCAGGTAAGCACAAAACTCACTTTTTAATATTCGACCACTGGGCAAATTTTGAATACTTTGATGAAAACCCAGAAGAAGAAGACGTAAAACAAGCTAAATCGTTACTGCAAAAGCTATTTGAAGCGCGGGTAACCCTTGCACAAACCGCCCTCAAAAAAGCCAATATGGATGTGTTTGACCAAACAATAAAATTAATTCACGACGATATTTGCTTACTGCCAATGGAATCAATATCGGTGCGCGACAACTGGCAAGTGGTCGAAACCTTTAAAGACCTAAAACGCCTTAATCAGTTTATCCCTGATGATGTACAAACGTTGCTAGAAGAAGTAGCGCCGCTTATGCAATGGCGTAACATTATGGGGCAAAGTGAAGCCTATAAATTTGATTCTGAGCTAACCACCATTCAAACGCTGTTACTTACTGATGAAAGCCAAATTGATTTAGCTAAACAAAATGTAATGAACAAAGTTGAATCGCTACAAATGCACTTAAACGAAGTACGTAGCAAAGCACCTGCAATAGCAGAAATACAAACCGAGCAATATTGGCAGTATTTAACCCATGCAGCGCTTGAGCAAAGCCGCATTAATTTACGCAGTATTATACACCTGCGTAATAAAGACATAACACCGCCAAAAAGTGACTTTGTGCTTGATATAAAAGAAGACGCAAACCAAATACACGAAGCTGATAGGCTTACAAAAATAGTCTCTATTGATTATCAAATATACCGACAAGAGGTTGAAAAAACACTCACCCCGTTATTTGAAACCGACAGCGTTCTGCAAAAAATTCGCAATGGCGAACAAGTAACCGAAGCCGACTTAGCGCAATTAAGCTCGTTAGTGCATACGCAAAACCCAAGTGTTGATTTAAATACATTAAAAGAGTTTTTTCCCGAATCAACCGCGACGCTCGACAAAATATTGCGTACCATAGTCGGCATGAACAAAAACGCCATAGAGCAAAGCTTTACAACCTTTGTGCAGCAAATACACACCCATGTAAATGCCAAACAACAGCGCTTTATTGGTATGTTAAAAAACCACCTAATTCGCCACGGCTCTATTGAAATTGCCCAGCTTTACGACGCACCTTTTACACAAATACACGACATGGGGCTCGATGGCGTATTTAGCCAGCAACAAGCCGACGTAATCGAGCAATTTATTAAGCAGTTTGACGTAAAACTAGGCGATAAAGCCCAAAGCGTTGAAAAGCAAATACACCTTTAATTTTATAAGCGCGTAATTAGTACGCGTTTAAACAGCACTAACTAGGATACACATTAATGATAACCGGACCTTTAAAAAGTAAAATAGACAAGCTATGGGAAGAATTTTGGACAGGCGGTATCACTAACCCGTTGACCGTAGTAGAGCAAATTACTTTTTTAATGTACGCCCGTATGCTCGACATGAACGAGCAAGCCGACGAAAAAAGAAGCGCACGTACTAAGCAGCCGTTTAACCGTCGCTTTAGCGACAGTGAACAACATATTCGTTGGCAAAACCTGCGCCATTTAGGGGCCGAAGAGTTATACAAACTGGTTAAAGATGAGCTATTCCCGTTTTTTTCAAAAACTTCAGACGACGTATCGCCAGAAGGCGCGATATTTAATGAGTTTATGAAAGACGCGCAATTAATGATTCAAAAGCAAAGCTTATTGGTAAAAGCGGTTGAAATGGTAAACGACCTACCGCTTGAAAACTCAGACACCAAAGGCGATTTGTACGAATACTTGCTTAGCAAACTCACTACAGCAGGCATTAACGGCCAATTTAGAACGCCGCGCCATATTATACGCGCCATGGTCGAAATGATGGACCCAAGCACCACCAGCCAAATATGCGACCCATCAACCGGCACTGGTGGCTTTTTATCGGTAAGTTACGAATACCTATTACAAAAATACACATCAGCCGAGGGCATAGAGCGCGAACCTGTGCTTGACGTAAATGGCAATATACAGCTTGATGATAACGGTAAACCGCTTGAAAATTGTCTTTACTCAGGCGACTTAATAACCCCAGAGCAGCGCAGCCACATAGATGCTCACATGTTCAACGGCTTTGACTTTGACGCCACCATGCTTCGCGTAGCCGCCATGAACTTAGTAATGCACGGCATTAAACAACCGGGCATTCATTATCAAGATACCCTAAGCCAAAATTTTAAAGAGCACTACCCGCAAAAGGCAAAAGAAGGCTTTGACATAATACTCGCCAACCCGCCATTTAAAGGCAGCCTAGACGAAGAAGACGTATGCCCCGAGTTATTACGCAAAGTAAAAACTAAAAAAACCGAGCTGCTGTTTGTTGCCCTTATTGAGCGCATGCTAAAAGTAGGCGGCCAATCTGCCACTATCGTGCCTGACGGCGTATTATTTGGCTCATCAAAAGCGCACGTACAACTGCGCCAAATGTTGGTGGATAACAACCAGCTAGAAGCGGTAATCTCACTGCCAAGTGGTGTATTTAAACCCTACGCTGGCGTTTCAACTGCTATACTTATATTCACCAAAGGTGGCCCTGGCTCAAAAGGAACAGACCACGTCTGGTTTTACGACGTACAAGCCGACGGTTTTAGCTTGGATGACAAACGTACTCCAATAAAAGCCAACGACTTACCAAGCTTAATCAGCGAATTTAAAACTCGCGATAAATCACAAGCGACAAGTGATAGCAACGATAAAACCCAGAAAGCGTTTTGGGTCAGTAAAGACGAGATAGCCAGCAATAAATACGACCTGTCAATCAACCGCTACAAAGAAGTGGTATACGAAGAAGAAAGCTACGATCCGCCAAAAGAGATTTTAGGTAAGCTAGTGAGCTTAGAAAATGAAATACTGGCTGATTTGAAAGAGTTGGAGGGGATGTTGTGAGCTTGGTTTCACTAAAAGATGTATCTGAGATAGTTCGTGGTGTAACTTTTTCAAAGGCAGAAGGATCTGGAACGGATACTCTTGGTCGTATACCTGTAATTAGGGCTGGCAGCATACAAAGAACACTGCTTGTCAATGAAGGACAAATATGGGTTGAAGAATCTAAAGTTAAAGAACATCAACTCATTCGAAAAAATGACATTATTATGTGCACTTCTTCAGGAAGTGCTGATTTAGTCGGCAAATGCGCTATTTCCGTAGATGATCATCATGTCTCATTTGGAGCGTTTTGTGCGGGTATTAGACCAAATCCTACTAAAGTATCTCCGTCTTATCTTTATCATTTTTTAAATTCACCGAAATTTAGAAACTGGACAAAAAATTCCTCTGGCGCAAATATTAAAAATATTAGAGCAAGTGAGCTTGGAGATTTTAAATTTGAGCTACCATCACTCGACGAGCAAAAACGCATTGCCGCGACTTTAGATAAAGCCGACGCCATCCGCCGCAAACGCCAACAAGCCATACAACTCGCCGACGACTTCCTACGCAGTGTATTCCTAGACATGTTCGGCGATCCCGTCACCAATCCGAAGGACTTCCCAATAGGTACTATTCGTGATTTTGTTGAAACAGCCAATTATGGCTCATCAGGCAAAGCATCAGAAACTGAAGGCGAATACCCAATGTTACGAATGGGAAATATCACGTATGAAGGTGCTTGGGATTTTACAAATCTAAAATATATTGATTTGAGTGAAAAAGATAAACCTAAATACTTAACACAGAAAGGTGATTTACTTTTTAACCGCACAAACAGTAAAGAGTTAGTTGGTAAAACAGCTGTTTTCGAAGAAGAAAAGCCAATGGCTATAGCAGGTTACTTGATTAGAGTAAGAACTAATGAACTTGGAAATAATTACTATTTATCTGGCTACCTAAATTCAGCTCACGGAAAAAAAACTTTAGTTGGTATGTGTAAAAGTATCGTTGGTATGGCAAACATTAACGCGCAAGAGCTACAAAATATTAAGATTTTATTACCACCAATAGAACTGCAAAATGAGTTTGAGATGATTGTGAAAACAACTAAGCAGAAAGTAAAAAGCTTCAATAGAAGTAGTGAGTTACTTAATGATAACTTTAACTCACTAAGCCAAAAAGCCTTTGCTGGCGAGCTATAACAAAAATTAAGTAATACTCAATAAACTAAGGGAGTAGTAAATATGTTGGATTTTATGCCATCGGAGCATTGGTTGATACCGCAATCTGTATTGGGGGTATCGTTTTGGCTTGCATTAATAGCCGTGTTTGTTGTTGCCTTTATTTGGATTGTTGTACTTACCGTTAAGAGTAATAGTCGAGTAAAGCAAGTTAGGCACATTATTAATGATGAATCTATTACCACGCTTTATGATAATAGCTTGGCTATTAGCGAGCGTGCTAAAGCGTCAAAATCTAAAATAGTGCACAGCCTGTGGCATGAATTTGGTGAAAGCTTAGTAAAAGATGATCGCTTACAACGTATTTATAATACGCTGGACGCGGAGCACTTTTTTAACCATAAAACCCTTTCTGCTGGGCTTACATCTAACCGGTTATTAGCGGCTACCCCCTCATTTTTAACCGCAATTGGTGTGTTAGGTACCTTTATGGGCTTAACCATGGGCCTGCGCGACATTAATATTGGCAGTGAGGACATAGAAGTATTAAAAGTTGGCATAAACAGCATGATGAGTGGTGCTGCTTTTGCTTTTGTTACTTCTGTATGGGGGGTAGGTTTAAGCTTATTGCTCAACTTTATTGAAAAAATAGCAGAGCGTTTAATCATACGAAATATTACTGCTGTACAGCACCGCATTGATTTTCTATACCCGCGTTTGCCTGCTGAAAAATCACTTGTTGATATTTCTAAAAACACCAGTGATAGCAGTGAGGCTTTAAAGGAATTGCATGAGCGAATTGGTAATAAATTACAGGAGACGATTTCGGGTGTGAGTGACAGCATGCAAGATGCTTTTACTAACGCACTTAACAATGTAATGGCACCTGCTATGCAGTCGTTAGTCAGTAATGCCAGCCAACAAACCAGCGGCGTGCTGGAGCATTTAATTAGTAACTTTACGGAGAGCATGCAAGCGGCAGGCAGAGGCCAAGGCGAGCTTATACAAAAGTCGACTGAACAAATGCATGAGGCAGTAAGTAGCCTGAGTGCGCAAATGAGTGCAGTGCTTGAACAAAGTAGTAATCAAGCTGAGCTAATGGCCCAGCAACAAGCGGGGGCATCATCGCAATTTAACCAGCAACTCGAAGCGATGCTTAGCAAAAGCGAAGAACGCCAACAGCTTATGGAGCAAAAGCTATTTACGGCTATTGAATCGCAACAGGAATCGCAAGCAACACGTGAAGCAAACCATGTAGATAATTTACAGTCGGTATTAGGTGGTTGGTTAACTGAGCAATCGCAAACGCTTAACAAGCTTTCTGACTCTATGGCCGAAGTACAAACTGCAATGGGCGAATCGAATCGTGGTTTTGTTAATGAGCTTTCGAGCCAAAACGAAAAAACAACAGCGCAGCAACAAGCGTTTACCAGTGGCCTTGAAACCAGCTTACAAAGCTTTATGCAAAGTACTGAACAACGCCAAAAGGCACTTGAAGAAACGTTTGGTTCATTAATTAACAGCCAACAGCTTGAAGCGGCTAAGCGTGACTCAGAATATCGTGAGCAATTACAAACGCAGTTAGGTAAGTGGCTTGCACAACAAGACCAAATGCTTACCTCGATGACTGATGCAGTAAAACGTACGCAAACGCATATGGATTCGGTTATTGCACAACATAAAGACGTTATTGGAGAGCTTAAAACGGTTGCGGAGTCATCTGCTACAAGTAGCCAAAACCTGAGCAATAGCGCCAACCAAATTGGGGTGTTATCGGGTAATTTATTAAAAGCAACGGAGCTGTTTGATACGCGCTTAGGTGATATGACCGACACAATTAAAGGTATTTCTGCTCAGAATGATGTATTAGCAAGCCACGTAATTGAGCAAGCTAAAGTGCTAAGAGGGCTTGAAACGTCGCTTGTTGCTACAACAGAGCAGTTTGGCAGTACGGCAAAATTAGCTCAAAGCGGCTTTAGCGAAATGAAAACACATCAAATTGAGTTTATAAGTGGTGTTGAGGCATCTTTTGAAGGGCTAAGTAATACCTTAGCTAAGCAAGTAGCTGATATTGAAAAGCAAACGAATGAGTGGCTACGCAGTTATTCATCAGAAGTAAATACGCAAGTTAAAGAGCGAATGGAAACCTGGAATACCACAACGCTTGAATTTGGTGACCAGATGCGCCGAACAGTGAGCTCTATTTCTGATTTAGTGGATGAATTGGAGCGTAGCTAATGCGGGTATTTAGAAACAACCAAGTAAGTGTTGATGAAGAAAACCCGTATTGGATGTCGTTTTCGGATATTTTGTCGGGCTTACTTATTTTATTTGTTTTAGCTTCTGTTGTGTTAATGGTTGAGCTTATGGAAGCCAAAGAAGAGCTTGAAAATAAGCAACAAGCATTTACCCAAGAGCTAGAAATGCTGCACATGGCTGAGGGTGTTCGTAAAACGATATTACATGAAGCTGCTGAGTTACTGCGTAAGCGAGGCATACAAGTTACGGTTAGCGAAAATGAAACTGTATTAAGTATTCCTAACGATATTTTAGGGTTTGATAGCGCTGCATTTAATATAAGTCCGCAGTTTGAAGGCACTGCACTTGAAATTGGTGAGGTGCTAGCTGAGGTTATAAATAAAGATAACCGTGAGCAATTCCTCGATACTATTTTTATTGAAGGGCACACCGATAGTAAAAACTTTAACGGTATGCTGGGTAAAGGTAATTGGGGCTTATCGACCTTTAGGGCGATTTCGTTATGGGAGCTTTGGAGTAAGTTACTGCCAAGCCAACATGATTTAGCAGGTATTACTAACAAAGAAAGTAATCCGCTTTTTTCGGTTAGTGGCTATGCGGCAACACGAAGAATGGTAGTTGAAGAGCTAACAGAAAGTGATTTCAGGTCTAACAGGCGAATTGATATTCGCTTTACTATTCGCAGGCCTACTAGTGCGGAATATGAAACGGTGAGAAGCCGTTTGGAGATGCCTTAATTATGTTGCTTCTACCTCCTATTCCTCAGCTTTCAGAATTCAGCTGGGAGCGATTTTCTCAGCAGTGGAATAGCCTGACTTTACAAACAAAAAAAATTGCCGACGGTGCAGGGCAAGGCGAAGAGTTTAAAGCCCTTGAGCAACAGGTTAATCGCTACGTTATGTACGATCAAAAAGAAAAGCTTAAACAAATTTTAATTAAGCGAAAAGGCGTGCGTGTTTTAACTCAGTTATGGATTGATAAAGAAGACGTAAGAAAAAACTCATTAAACGAAGAAACAATAGATTATATTCAAGCTAAACATCCCAAACTTGGTATGTCGTCGTTAATGAATTTAATTTCGTTAGTTTATCGTTATTTTGATGCACTGGTTGATGGCAATATTTTTAATCGATTAACGCAGTGGCTTAACCAGCAAATAGAGCAACGTTTAAAAGATCGCAAAAATACAAGCGACACTATTTTGTCTGTGCTTAATCAAGCTAAATGGCTGTTTGATTTAACAGCCCCTAAGGCTTTGGTTAACCTTGCCAAACAAAACCACTTAGACTTAAGCGAACAATTAAAAAAACTACGCTTAAACGAGCTGCCGCAAGGGCGTTTTTTAGATATTTGTCACGCGCAATATTACCTGGATACACTGAAAGAAATTCCCGTTGGTGAGCAACATGATGTGCTGCATGAGCTACTAAAACAAGATGTTGCCACTATGCCTTTTGAAGAAGGTAAACGAATAGGGCACATAGCGCTTGAAATTATTATTGACCGCTCTGCTGGTGCACCAAGTGAAATATGGCAAAACTTTGTACTGAATTTAGCTGGCGATCCGCGTATTGCTAATACAGCTACAAATTACCGCCAGTGGTGGAAGCCCATTGGTGAGAATAGAGTAAAAGCAGTGACAAGCTGGCTTGCCAAAGAAGACTTGCGGTTATTTTTAGGCGCTATTGAAGAGTACGCAAATTACACCGGTGATGAAGCGTTAAATAGAATGTTCCCTGCACGTAAGCGCTTTTTAGAAGGGCTTTATGAACATGGGTTTGTTCGTAATGCACGGCTAATGCTTGGAAACCAAGCAGAGCATACAGTTAAGCGAGTCCTAGGAAAGAGTTTAACAACCAGTTATATAAACCTTAGAGGAATGACTCAAACTTCCATTATTTATTTAGATTGCGGTGATTTTCATATCATTGAAGGATCGCATAACTTTAAGCTATGGATTTATATGGGTTTACCTAGTGAGACGCTTAACGATTACTCTTTGAGTGAGTTAAACCATTCTTCTTTAACACACAGCTTTCCACAGGAATTTAAAAAGAACTATCCAAAAGGCGAGCTAATGCCTATTCAACACTCGCCGACTTCTTGGCAAAAAAATGCTATTGATTTTTTAACTCAAAATGGCATTGAACTCGATTTAGAAAAACTATTTTATAAAGACGAATACAGAAGATATATAAGTCGGTATGGATTACCTGTTTTAGGAAGTAAAGAAAAAGTAGAAATAGAAGTAGAAGCAAAAACGGAAGCCACTCAATCGCTGGAGTCTTTAATTTTGCATGTACTAGATGTACATCAACCTATAAATAGTAACTCAATTACTAATATCTTAGCGCAGGAGTTTGAGCTTCGCAAAAGTGTTCACCAGGTAAATTTTGCACTTTATACTTTACGTACAAAAGGCAGGGTCACCTTAAACTCTGAAGAGTTATGGAGCCGTTCGCTGTAGCCCACTTCAGAGAAAAGCATGAACTTTAGGAATATTAAAAAGGGATTTAAAAATACATGTCACTTGTTAGTTTGATAAAAGGGCTTTTGCCTAATAATAAAAATAGTCATTTAGCGGACGATAAATACTCCTTAGTATATGACTCATATGGCGTTAATTTTGCCACTAATGAAGCTACATTTCATTGCCTAAACAAAGGTGAGGGCGGAGGTAGCCAGCTTATTCAGCATGTTGTACTTAAAATGCTTGAAGAAAGACATATTGCTGAAACACTGCCTAATGGCTTTAGGCTTGATAGTGAGCAAGTATGTATATTAGACCCAGAAGATGCAGACGTTTTAGGGTTACCGCCTTTTTTTAATAACGACTTTGACGTTGATATTCAAGGTAGAACAACTAAAAGTAGCTTTTCGCTGCAGTTGTTTGCAAAATTTGAGCAGCAAAAATATCCAGTAAAAAGAAAAGGACCGATACTTTTTTTTAGTGAACAAACACAATATTTAATGACGCCTGAGCAGCTTAATGCTGTTTTAGCCGTAGAAAAACATTCGTCGCTTACGCCCGATGACCGCACTGAGCTAAATAATGTGTTGGCAGTTGCTAAGTTACAGCAGGCAGTTAAAGATGGGTTAAAACTAGATTTAAAACATTTTGATAAATTTGATTTAGTACAACCAGAACAAATTACAGTAACAGCAAATCAACAGGTTGATGGTAGCCTAGAGCTTAGCCCAAGCTTTGGTGATGGATCATCATCTGAAGACTTACAAAATCGCTTAGCTCAGTTACAGGGCGACGGGCAAGTAATGCGAATAAAAGACCGCATTGTTTTACTTACTGACGATAAAAAACAAGCTGTTAAAGAAGTACTGCAAAATAGAACCATTCCTGCACACAAAGTCGCAGAATTTATTAAAACCCCTTCAGCTTTTTTAGATGCGTCTATTCTTAACCTCGATCTTGGGTTTTCTCTGAGAGTTGCTGGTATTGGCAAAATGGTACACATTCCTTTTGGTCAAGACAGCGATGGCAGTAATGGCTGGTTTTCGACAAATACAGACAGTGAGCCACCAGAGCGCTTAGTTAAGTTGCTTGAATGCGAGGAAGATGTTGTATCGTTTGAGCAAAGTTACCAGCAAGCTAAAGGGCAAAATGCAGATAGTGTTGTTGTTGATGATGAGTTAATTGACATACGCGATGAGCAGCGCGTTAGTGAAACACTTGCAGAGGTAAGAGAAAATTTAGCAAATCCTTCTGATGACTCAGATACACCTGAAGTTGAAGATACTCAGGTTCGTAAAGAGCAAGTCTCCTTGTTACTAAAAGATGCGGAAGAACATAATCAAGACATTGTAAATAAAGTTGCTCAGTTAGACCGAAGTATTAGTTTTGACAGAACTAATTTAGCGCGAACACCTTTCCCTCATCAAGAGTCTGGCATTAGCTGGATGATGTCGTTACTTAAGTCAGCGCAATTAGATAACCATGATGATATGTATAGAGTACAGGGGGCTTTACTAGCCGATGATATGGGGCTTGGTAAAACCTATATGACGTTAGTTATGCTGGCTGAGTACTTGTCAATGCAGCAGCAAAGCAATAAATCCGAAAAGCCCATATTAATAGTCGCTCCACTTAGTTTATTGGAAAACTGGGAACAAGAGGTTGAAGCTACTTTTAAAGATTCACCATTTAGAGATATTAAAGTCCTGCAGTCATCAAGGGATTTGAAAGAGTTTAAAGTTCAAGGGGCTGAACGAGAGTCTATGCAGCTTACGACGGTAATGAATGATTCGCATGCTGATCATAAATCTATTCGTTACGCTTTGCATGTTGGGGCTGATGCAGCAACAAAGCGTTTAGATATGGATAGACGGGTTGTTATTACGACTTATCAAACGCTACGGGATTACCAATTTTCTTTATGTGTTATTGACTGGGGAATTGTAATATTTGATGAAGCTCAAAATATTAAAAACCCAAATACTCAAGCAACACGTGCAGCTAAAGCACTAAAAGCTGATTTTAAATTACTAGCTACAGGTACTCCTGTTGAAAATAGTTTAAGCGAGTTTTGGTGTTTAATGGATACAGCGCAACCAGGGCTATTAGGCGATTGGAGCTATTTTAGAGAGCGCTGGATTAAGCCAATAAGTAGTGCTAATGAGGAGGAAAAAGCAGAGGTGCGTTTAGAAGTTGGTAACGATTTACGTAATGCTGCTGGGCAGTTTATGTTACGCCGAACCAAGGAAGACGAGCTAACCGGAATGCCTACTAAAACAATAAAAACAGGTATTCATAAAGACTTGGCTGACAATATGGCATTTGCTCCAGAGTTAGCTCGTAATATGACCGGAGGTCAGTTGCTTGGCTACAACCAAATTGTTGAAGATTATAGAAAGGAGAAAGCAAAAGAGCAGGGCGGCGGCCATGCTTTAACAGTTTTACAGCAATTAAGGGCTGTTAGTTTGCATCCAAGGCTTGATGAGGTTTTTAAACAGCCACCTAATAATGCCAAAGAGGCACAGCGTAATTTACAAGAGTCTGAAAAGTTACGCATGTTGTTAGATATATTGTCAGATATAAAAAACAAACAAGAGAAGGTAATTATTTTTGCGACGACTAAAAAGCTCCAGGCTGTTCTTAAAATATGCTTAGACAAAATTTATGAGCTAAACATTCATGTTATTAACGGTGATAGTAAAGCGATTGCTACAAAAAAAGATCAGCTGTCTCGTAAAGGGATGATCACTGACTTTGAAGCAGAAGAAGGCTTTAACGTTATAATTATGTCGCCTGTAGCGGCAGGCGTTGGCTTAACTGTTGTTGGTGCAAACCATGTAGTTCATTTAGAACGCCACTGGAATCCCGCAAAAGAAGCGCAAGCTACAGATCGTGTTTATCGTATTGGTCAAAAAAAGCCTGTATTTATTCACTTACCCTGCCTTTTACACCCAGAATATGATTCGTTTGATGTGAACCTAGACAAACTACTCGCAAAGAAAACCATGCTAAGGGATGCGGTTGTAACGCCTGAAGTTGTGAGTGAGCATGAGCTAATGTCGTCAATGGGGCTGTGAGGTTAAGTGGCATTAAGGATGAGCTTACTACTTTGCAAGCTTGTGAAATAAAATTATTACATGGCTTAAGTACAATTAGATACTGAGCATTAAATAATATTCTTACGATAATTTAGGTGTACCTTAAATAAAGATGTTTATGTTAAAAACTACAGCAATGCTGTTCTGATATGTAGAGACTAAGTACGAAACATAAGTTTAACTAAAGTTTATGCTTCAATATTAATGATTTAGGATGTAATGATGTATAACAAAAATAGTATTATAACGGCTTCAAAAGATGCTACTTTGCAAATTATTGGACAAATGGATGCGATTTCAAGAGAAATCAATTTAGAAGTTAATGAAAAAGATTTGTTTAATCAAGCGCTTTTAGCCGTAAAAAACAGTACAGAAAAATTGAATCTAATTTTGTCTGTTGTAGGTGTTATGAAGGCGGGTAAATCTACCTTAATTAATAGCATTGTGGGTAATCAAATCCTCCCAAGCCGAAGTACCCCTATGACGGCTTTGCCAACTTATATAAAACATAACGATAATTGTAGTGGCGTGGTTTATCACTTTAAACATGCAAAATTGTTTTCTAAAATGCTAGCAGACTTGCATGGTCAAAATTATGTTCTTACTCATGAAAGTAGCGCACTCGCAAAACGTTTAGCTAATAAGAGCTTAAAACTAGATGAGCATTTAAATAGCTTGTGTGACATTCATGAGCAATTAGAAATAATAAACGATATTTGTCGGATTAATATAACTAATAAAATTGATCCTAAAGCAATACTGGAAACATTCAGATTAGATGAGGATTTTCCTACGATAGAAACGTGCTTTCAATCTATTAAGGAGTTAAAGCTTGAAGGGGAGATAGGTAATTTTATTATTGTGGACACCCCTGGAGCAAATGAAGCTAAGCTCCCAGAGCTTAAAAGTATAGTAGATAAACAGATTAAACGGTCATCTGCATTACTATTAGTACTTAATTACACCGATTTATCTTCAGATGCTGATTCGCAAATGCGAAGTAAAATAGTTGAAGAAGCAAAAGATTACCAAGACCGTTTAATTGTCGCAGTTAATCGCTTTGATGCACGCGATAAAAAATCAATGAATAAAACAGAGACAATACGCTATGTAAAGGAGGAGCTGCTCGAAGGTGTTGTTTTGGATGAAGAAAGTATATTTCCAGTTTCTGCACGTAATGCTTTGCTTGGCGGACAATCTTTAAATTGGCTTGCGCTACAAGGGAAATTTGAATTGGCAACACTGCAAGATTGGCAGCGAGATTTTTTAGATAATACGACTAGTGGTGAATGGGACGAAGATGACGAAGATGATCTAGAAACCATAGAAAATATAGAAGAAACAACTAGGCATGCAAAAAAGTTATTAAAAAGTTCACGCATAGCAGACTTTATTAATACTGCGCTTAATCGTGCATATCAAAATGTAGGTCCTGATACTATTATTGCCGCTTTAGGTAAATTAAACAGATTACTTGACGAAAAATTAAAGTTAACTCTTGATGCTGATTTAAATTCTGCTAGTAAAACAATCAATGAACTTAAAGAACGAGTTGTATTGCTAGAAAAAGCGTTAATAAACTTAGCTTCACTTAGTAGTAATATTGATAAAAAATTAAACTCCTGGGCTGAGGGATCAAGTGACCTCGTTTTCGAATATATAGAAGAGCAGATATCTCAGCTTAACGTATCGATTGGTGTTGAGACAAACAATGAGTCCGTTGTAAGTGGAGGGAATAAAAGGAAGGAAAAAGCAGAAAAAGAAGCCAAAGAAGCTAAAGAAAAGTTAATAGTAAGTATAGAAACAAAATTAAATGAGTTGAACTTAGGTATAGATAGAAAAATAAACGAAAGTATCCTTAGTTTAGTTAAAGATATTAAAATAATAACAAAAGAGTATGCCGTCGAAGTTGAACATGACGCATTATCTGGTTTTGAAGTAAGAGAATTAGCTTTAGATTTTAAAGTTGATCTAGAAGAAGACTTTTTTGTTGATAATAATGACATAATTGATAGTAAACAAAAAAAAGTAAAGAAACCGAGAGAGGTTTTTGGAATGAAGCTTGACTGGGATTGGGTTCCTGAATTTGTTAATACCGAAGTGACTGAAACAGAATACAGTGTGAATAGAGATTTGCTTATTAAACATGCGAAAAAAGTTCTCGAAGCCACTTCAAAAAACCAATTAGATGAGTTAATTAATTTGCTTAGCCGAGTTGTTGCTGAGTACGAAAAAGACGTTAGGTCTATGTGTGACATAGTTCGTAATAGCTCACAATTAGCAATTGATAAAGCAAGTGCGACTACGTATGAACAGGAAGATAAATTACTTTTTTTGCGAAAACAACTAAGTGAGCTTGCGGAAATAAAAAAGTATTCTAAAGAAGTAGAGCAAGGTTTATATTTAGTTAAGGATGAGCTATGACACAAGATAATTTAGTTAGCAGCGCACTGGAAAAGGACTACCCGTTTTTACAAGAGGCTGCATTTATAGAGCTAAGTAATAGCATTGAAGTAATGCAAGATTTTTCTAAAGTTGGCGCTGGTAATACTTTTGTAGGTAGAGTTGCGAATATATGCTTTGGTCAGCAAGTAAGTAGGCAAGAGCAAATTAATAATGAGCATAAAACTGCGATAGAAGTATTTGCTGATCTTGATAAGTACAGGGCTCAGCAAATTTTAAAAACTAAGCAAGGGCAAAAAAAGACTCTAGAAGTGCTTAAAAAATTAAAAATATCTCATCTGGAACTAAAGGCAAAATTTGATGAATCTATCACTTTCATAGAGCATCAAATCGATAGTATACAACATGGAATATCAGTAAGAGATAAAGTCAAAACAGTATTAAATAATTGGAAAGTTAGTAATATACCTATGTCAGTTTATAGCCAATTACTCTTATTGTTAGCTAACTTAAAGTGGACAGCTTATGAAAGCCTACTGAACCAAGATGAGGATTTTAAACGTTGGGTTCAAAGTGAAATATTAGTGGCTTGTTGCTATAAATTTCAGTGCTATGCTGCTGAACTTGTTCCTATGAATTTAGCAATAACTGAATTGAAAAATCAAAGTATAGAAGTACAAGATGCAATTAAATTGTCTCTTCTTAATTTAAACAATGAGATTGCAACTCAAACATATCGTGTATTGCTAGGGGAATTGAATCAGGCAAATATTTCACCAGTTATGTCATTGGAGCGCTTGGCTAGTCAACTTTTAGAGGAGCGGGTTGTATGAAAATAGGTTTAGTTATGTCTGGTGGAGCTGCAAAAGGAGCGTACCAGGTAGGTTTACTAAGAGCGTTCACAGAGCATAAAGTTGATATTGATATTTATGCAGGTGCAAGTATAGGCGCACTTAATGCGGTAATTTGTGCTTCTTCAGATAATGTTAAAGACGCATATGAAAAGTTAAATAAGATCTGGGATGAACTAGGTAGTAAAACCCCTTTAGAGCTGAATGCAAAGGAAGTATCACGGTTAATTGTTCTTTCCTTTTTAAAGCTTGGATATGTTAATCCTAAAACGAGACATTTTTGCCTTGCTTTAGAAAAAATTATAAATAAATATATACCAAGCTCTGGCCTAATTAGTGATGAGCCTGTTATTAATTTGTTTAACAAATTTGTTGATTTGGACAATAAAGAGAACTGGAAAGATGTTTGGGTTTCAACATTTTCAGGGACAGAGTTAGAAGCAATACTCGAATTTGTTAAAGAAGAATTAGGTGTTGAAGGTAAGAAAGCAGATTATCATTACCTCAATATAATGGAGGGGGACGCATTGCTTGAAACCTTATTAGCTTCAGCTGCATTACCATTACTTTATAAAGCACGAAGTATCGAGGGGAAAGCGCATTTCGATGGGGGGATAAGAGACAATACGCCGATAACACCGTTACTCGATAAGTGTGATGTATGTTTTGTTTCTCATCTTTCAAATGGTTCACGTTTTGACCGCAGCGTATTTAAAAATAGTTCTACACAAGTTATAGAAATTAGACCAAGTGATGAATTTGTTACTGAAGAAGGTAAACTTGCAAGTATAAAAGCAATGCTTAATTTTGATAGTAATAAAATTAATACCTTAGCCGAGATGGGATATAAAGACGCATCACGAGTTATTCAGCGGTTAAGGTCACAGAATATCCTAGAACAAAAAATTCGATCATTAGATAATGAAATCGACTCGCTTTTAGATGATATCGATAATTTATAGTTTATTTGGTTAGAAGATAGTAGCTTTGATTCGAAAAGGAAAAGATGAATTTTTAAGTTCACGAATTATGAAGCTCCAACTAAGCGCCTCAAACGCACTCAACAAATACCTCAAAGCGGATTTACCTCGCTTGCCTGTCGAACCAGGAAAACAAGCGGGGTTAAATACGCTAATTAGTAACCGCGATAATTTTAACTGGCAATTGCAGATAATTGATAACAGCTATAAATCTCGTGAAAAAACAATCATTTTTTGTGAAGCGAATAGCCGCTTTACGTTTTTTATATCGGTTAGTTCAAAGCTATCGCAAGAGGAGTTAACTCAGCGCTTAGCACATGAATGGCAATTGATATTGGCAGAAATACTTGAGGTGTATCAGCTAATACCTCGTAGCGACATCGCCGTGCTATTAAGTGAAATATCTAAAATAGAATTCACCCTGCGCTGGGTTAAAAACACTGATTTAAGTATAAGCGGGCATATTAGCGATGCCGCACTTTGGGTTACCCAAACACTCAAAGAAGAGGGGCTTTATGAGTTATCTAAAGAGCTTGCTATTGAATTAGCAACATACTTAAATACTCATCCGAAACGTATTACCAATAAAGCAACTGGTCGTAAAGAGAGGTTTATACCGATAGAACGCTTATTAAGTTACTGCCAATCGCTTATCACTGCACAGCAACGAGATGCTAAACCGCCAAACGATATAATTGATAACAGTAATATCATTAATTTTAGTGATTATAAAAAAGCTAAAACAAACTAAATATATTTTCGCAAGCTTGTGAAATTATATTTTTATAAATTTTTGTATAGCATTACAAAAAATAAAGCAGTACTAACAAACACCTAATTGTTAGTTAAATATTTAAGGAAGAAAATGACCCTCTCATTACAAAATTTTAATAAAGCCCTATCTGAAGCAGAACAACTATTAGCATGCTTTGAAACGTTAAATAACCATCCAGAATTATGCTCGTATGATGTTTTAAAAAAAGCGAGCTTAATAATGACGCTAACAGCGTGGGAAACCTATGTTGAAGATGTGGTAACTGAAATTTTTGATGCCAAGTTTAGCTTAATTAAAGGCTCTCAATTTGGCCACTTTGCAGAAAAGCAATTACATGAGCGTTTAAAGTTTTTTCATAATCCAAATTCAAATAAAACCAAAAAGCTTTTTGAAGAGTTTTTTGGTGTAGATATTACCGAGCAGTGGGCATGGCCAAACGTGTTACCAAAAGATGCCAGAGAGCAGCTGAATAAGTGGATTTCGAAAAGGGGAGAAGCTGTACACCGTGCACAGCTTGATATTACTCAACCACAAATAATTAAAAAAGATGAGCTTGAAAAGTGTTTGCGTTTTTTTAAAGCTTTAGCACAAGCAACAGACAAAGCATTAGCAGTAATTTAAAGGAATAAGTAATGAGTTTACAAACAAGAATAAAAAAATTAATTGATCAAATTTCGGTTGGAATGCATGAGCGTGAGGAGATAATCCCTGTTGCATTACTTGGTGCACTCACTGGGCAAAATACATTTTTATATGGTCCACCAGGCACAGCTAAAAGTTTGATATCACGTCGTATTGCTAAAGCATTTGATAACCCTCCTTATTTTGAATGTTTAATGAACCGTTTTAGTACACCAGAAGAGGTGTTTGGGCCGGTATCGATTAAAGCGTTAAAAGAAGATCAATACCAACGTAAAACTGAAAATTATTTGCCTAAAGCAGAGTTTGCGTTTTTAGATGAAATTTGGAAGTCGAGCCCTGCAATATTAAATAGCCTATTAACGCTTATAAATGAGGGTATTTATAAAAATGGCCAAGAACTTGAGAAAGCGCCCTTAAAGGCCTTAATTGCAGCATCAAACGAAACGCCCGAAGAAAACCAAGGTTTAGATGCTTTATATGATCGCTTTATTATTAGGTTAATGGTTGGCCCAATTGAAATAAAAGAAAACTTTGAAAGCTTAATTAGTAGTAAGCCAACTCATGCTGAAGTGAGAGTTACTGATGAGGTAGTCATTAAGAATAACGAATGGGCTAGCTGGCTTAAAAAGATTGATACGGTTGAACTTTCACAAGATACGTTAACAATTATTCATTTAATAAGAAAAGAGCTCTCGGAGCAGTTTGAGGAGCTCCGAGTTTATGTATCAGACAGACGCTGGCAAAAAGCAGCTCAATTGCTAAAAGCCTCGGCATTTTTTAATAACCGCAAACAAACTAACCACAGCGATGCTTTATTATTACGTTATTGCCTTTGGACAACAGAAGCGAACCGTGAAGAGGTTGAGAGAATAGTAAACAGTGCAATAGAAGAGTCTGGCTTTTCTCCAGAGCTAAGCTTAGCTGAGCTTGATAGAAAAAAAGATGCGCTTGATAAAGAAATTACTAATGAAATTTTTCATGAAAAAGATGTTTACGATACTGTAAATATTGATGGAAATGAATTTTTTAAAGCTGTGATTAACTTTGAGTTTGGTAGTCATTGGGATAAGAGGAAAGCGAAGAAGACGTTGTATATTGAAAAAAGCAAAATGAGAAGTGAGGATGAATTTAACCCGGTGAATGTTCAAGGGCAAGAACTTGAAAACTTCAATTGTAGTTTCGATAAGCAAGGAAGTTGCTTAATTAATGCGAACGACGTTAACCATACTTATTATGATGCTGAAGCCATTTTCACTCCAGAAATTTTATACAAAAAAGGTCAAAAGAAACAAAACGTCAATAACCGCTTAATTAATGCTTTAAAAGCCGAAGTTAATGAGCTGACACAAAGCTTGAGGAGAACTTTAGAATTATGTGAGTCTAAGCAAGCAGAGTATGTGTCTAGCTTGTACTCACCGTTTGTATCTGAAAAATCATGTAACATCGCGCTCAATGGTATTAATCAGCAAATCAGTGATTTGAAATTAAGAGTTAAAGATTGTGACCGTTTAAAAGGGTTATGTAGTGCGTAAAGTTGATGAATATACAACCACGATGCTGGCTGAAATAAATAACGATTACCAAGGTATATTTGAGCAAGCTCCAAACTTAGCATTCCAAGTTGAAGATCGCCTAAAAAGCTGGGCTGATAAAGCGAACCGACATTGTTTGTTAGAGTTCCCTTATTACGATGCTCAAAATGCACTTAATGCGTTTATTGGTTTAGATTTTAAAAGCATTACTATTAAAGAATATGAACTTGCGCTAAAAAAATACAAAGCATTGTGTTTAAAAAGTAACGTTAATTACGACATAGATTTTTGGGATACAGATTTAGCTCATCTTAAAAATGAGGCTGTTACGCCAAACAGTAAGAAGGTTCAAGCTGCTAGTGATTTAGCCACTTCTGCTAATTTATTGGTAAAAGAGTGGCAAAAATTACTATGTTCACTATATGAACAATGGGAGCTAGAGCAAATACTTTCGTTAAGAGAAAAGTTTTTAAAAAGCCTAATCAAAAAACTAAAGCTTATTGACGAACTGTTTACCTTATTATGTACATTAGGTATTGAGCCAGGCATTTTACTTGATCTTTCAAGTGGTTCTTTAAAGCTAAATAATTTAGCTAAAGTTAAAAGCTTAATGGAACGAATTCATAGTGATGAAGGAATTAAAAAGCTATTAGACTTGTTAGGTCGTATTAACCAAGTTAAAAAAAGTGAAAGAATAGAAACAGTTACTCATTCTTATATACAAAAATCTCCAATAATTGATATTAACTCTAAAGAAGAAATAGTAGGTATTAAATTATCTAAAGATATTGAGCATGCACTACCTTCTGAATTAGCGCTATTAAGTGACGAGGATACATCAATATTATTTGATCTTAAGTATGTTGAATCTTCTTTGATGTGCTTTGAAATGTCGGGGCAGCAATTTGTTGATGAGGAATTTGAAATAGAGGAGGAGTTGACAGTTGATGAAAATGAACAAAAAGGCCCTGTAATTATTTGTATTGATACCAGTGGTTCAATGCGAGGAACGCCTGAAACTGTTGCAAAAGCCGTTGCCTTAGTTATGTCACTAAAAGCGCAAGCTAAAAATAGAGATTGCTATATTATCAATTTTTCTACTTCGATTAATACCTTGGATCTATCCAAAGGATTTAGTTTAGAAAAGTTGACAGATTTTTTATCAATGTCGTTTTATGGCGGAACGGATGTAGGACCAGCTATCAGCCATGCACTTAATTTAATGACAGAAAACACATACAACAAAGCAGACTTACTTATCGTTTCTGATTTTATTATGGGAAGTCTCCCAAGCAAACAAATTGATATTATTTCTGCTTTAAAACAAAAAGATAATAAGTTTTATTCTTTAGTCGTGGGAAATTGTTACTTAAGTAAACGGCTAAGAGAAGTATTTGACCAAGAATGGATATATAACCCTAAAAATGCAAGTATCACTGAATTGGTCGCTATTGATAGCTGGCTTGATTGATTAAGGATTAATAGAGTTTTATTTTGAAAGATACAAAGCATTTTCGGCTGAAATATTAAATGAAGTCCAAAGTGATTTCAGTCAGGTTAGGTAACGACTGAAGTGCTGAGTGAATATGTGCTGGTGTCGTCAATGGGATTGTGAGGTTAGTTGGTATAGGAGTGAGCTAACAAGCTTGTGTAATTAAGTTATAGATACAAAATAGTATTATTAAAATGTTCTAATAATTAAAATAAAAGAGTGCCTATTATGCTGATGGCAATTTTGAATAATAAAGCTGGCAGAATCGAAAATGCTCAAGGTGATGCCGTTTCTTGGCGTGAAATATTTAAGGCTTATGAAGACCTTTTAACGTCTACTTTTTTTGAAAGGTTTAGTTACTTAGATCAAATGTCTCAAATTACTATATTGGCTAAGTGCTTTGATATAAAAGATAAGTTGTATCTATCTGGAACCCTAGGTGAATTAGAAAAAATAGAGTACTGGCCGAGGTTTACTTTAATTAACGATCAGCAAAGCCTTGTTGAGCCAGATGTTATTTTATGCTTTGAAAAAGTGAATATATTGATTGAAGTTAAACCACCTAGTGGAGGAGAACAATATTTTGAACAATGGTCTAGAGAGGTTAAAGGCTTATTAAATAGTAACTTTAGGCATAAGCCACTATATTTTTTGGCTTTAGGTGGTGTATCTAAAGGTGAAGTTAACCAACAGCTTGAGAGGCTGGAAAACGATTTTAAAGTACTTAAGTACGCTGCAGCAAAAAATTGGCATGAATTGGTCCCTATGCTGAAAGAGCTTTTCGTTACAAGTGAACTACGTGAGCAGCGCGTTGTAAAAGATATGATAGCCGCATTAGGGCTTTACAATGTGCATATTCAAAACTTTGGATGGAAAGACTTTACTTTAGCTTCATTCAAGCCGATTACTTTAAATCATGAATATCTCTTGGAAAAAGAGCGGTTGAATATCGATAGTAAGTTGAGGCTTGATAATATCTCAAAAGCAAGCTTTCAACCTTTATCTCTTAACTCAATTACTAAATGGAAATTAAATTGATGGATATCAAGAACCCAGATACAGAACTTTTAATACAAGTCCGAACAGGACACCGCTTATTGGCTGCTTTTTATCAGCGTTTATATAGTAATTTAGATAAACTGGCTAGTGAGTTAGAGCTAAGTTTTTATGTATGGCGACCAGCAAATTTTGATAGACCAGCGACTTTGAGTATAAACCCATTTCAAAAATGGCAGTGGGATTTATTACCTGCCATGTCTAGTTACTTCATATTTAAAACTGACTTCGATAATAATAAAATAGTGCGAGGGCATTATTTAGTTGAGATAAAAGTTGATTTAGACACAGCTGTTGATGGTAAATCTGATTTAGGTGGACAGCCTGATGCACTAGGGATAAAAACTTCAATTGAAGAATCTACCAGTATTCTAAGTGTAAGAGCTTATTCCCCATATCAAGAAATAGCAGGTAACTGGTATTATGATTTATGGTCCAAATGCTCAAATACACCATTGAGTACAGAGCCCTCAGAGCTAGATAACTTTCCTGTTATAACAAGTGGTTTTGAAATTGATATACAGGACCTGCTAGAAACGGAAGGGCTAAATAATCTAATTGGCAGAGCAAAAAGTATTGTGGAATCTACTTGTAGTGCTTCTAAAAACCGGCTTTAGACTTTGCTATGAATTAAGCCAGTAGGCTTTATTAAAGCTACCCCGCTATGGGGTAGCATTTTAAGCTGCTGTATTTATAGTGTCCCTTTTCCCAATCTTTTCACTTATCCATTCTTCAACTTCACTTTCTACCCAGGCTACAGAGTTGTCACCTAGCTCTACCTTCATTGGAAATCCACCAGCACTCATAAAGCGATATACAGTTGAACGGCTTAAGCCTGTGATATGTAAAACTTCTTTTAATTTGATTAAACGCATGGGATTTCTCCGGTTAGATTATTAGTACATATCCTTTCCGGGGGCAGTAATTTTTTACTGAGGCGAAACAAAAACGTTAAACATATACATAACTATTTTGCATAAACCATTAAGAGGGCATAACAATGCAAAATAACAAGTCACTATACGAATTTGATCACCCAGTAAGTGATGAACAAATACTTGAAGCTGCTGCTTACATAATCGCTCAAAAGCAATTTAGGCATGGGGCTTTAACATGTCCGAAAGACAGTGAAGAATATTTAAGGCATAAGTTGGCGTTAATTGAGCATGAGGTGTTTGCTGTGCTGTTTTTGGATAGCCAAAACCGCATACTTGAATACAAAGAGTTATTTAGGGGCACTATCAACGCAGCGAGTGTTTATCCTAGAGAAGTCGTTAAAGAGGTACTGAAGCTTAATGCAGCCTCCGTAATACTGGCGCACAATCATCCCTCAGGCGTCAGTACGCCGTCACAGGCCGACAAGTTAATTACTACCAAATTACAGCAGGCGCTCAACCTGATTGATGTTTCGATAGTCGATCACATCATCATTGGTGAAACCAGCTATTCATTCGCTGAGCATGGCTTAATTTAAAGGGAGTAGGGTATGGCTATTAAAATAAAGCAAGTGCCAGGATTAAACGTGCCAGAATCATTGTTTGGTGTGATCGTTAATGCAGTTGCTAAAGCAGGGGAGTCGGTAGGATGTGCTAAGGCGCTAACTATTAATTTTCGTGATAAAGACTACAGTGCTAAAGCTGGTGGATTTCATCCTGTTGAGGTAAGGCTAGAAAAACGGGGTATTGGTTGGGAGCTTATATACATTACTGATTTTTCATACCAGGGCCGACCTGATTCTGAATTAGTAAAAGAGATTGATGTGTGCTTTGTGATTAAGCGGGTATATCACATGCTGGTGGGCTGGTTGAGTGAACGAGAGGGGAAGGACCTTTTAACCTTGTTTGTGGCTAACTTTGTTGATTATTACAACACGGGTTGCTACCAGGTCAGTATTACAACTGATTAAGGAGTTGGTAATGGCTGAAGTACAAGCGATTAAGGACCTTGATACAGTTAAGTTAATTAGTTACTTGCTCGAAAAGCGGTGTTCTAAGCAAATGAGCCATATTTGGAATATAGGTTTGAACTTAGCATTGCGTATATCTGATTTATTGTCTGTTAAATTTACGGATATACAAAACGACAGGTTAATTATATTTGAGAGTAAAACAGGCAAGCTAGCAGAGATTAAGTTAAATCAGAAAGCATTAGCGTTTATCCATGAAGTACGCGTAACTCACCCCAACCATGTTTACCTATTTCAATCGTATCGTAATCAACAATCTAAAAGTTCAATAACACGGCCCTTGTCACGCAGGGCTGTTACAAGAGCATTTGCGCTGGTGGGTGAAGAGCTTAATTTAAAGCTAGGTACTCACTCAATGCGTAAAACACGAGGTTACCACCTCTATCACAAAACCCAAGATATCGCCCGTGTAATGAAAATGCTTCGCCATAGCTCGGAAGCAACAACACTGCGTTACATTGGAATAACCCAGGAGGAAATTGATAAAGACTTTGAAGAGTTAGAGCTATAAATTTATTACATATAATAGGAGTAAGTTTGTTATGTCGTTAGAAAAAGCCGTTACATGCGGTGTAGTAGGAAATGAAGTCTCTAAACAGATAACCGGTAGTAGTGAGCCGTCACTCAGTCGAACAGCCATTGCTGTAAGCTCTGGTGCTGTAGCAGGAGCTGCTGTATCTGGTGCGATAGTAGTTGGGTTAGGTGTGGCATCTACACCTGTTACGGTGCCATTGGCTGTTGCTAGTGGCTTGCTGGCTGGAGTAGCGAGTTTATTTGATTAGAAGTAAACAAAGAACGCATTTATGCAGTGCGTTCTTTTTTTGCTTTTGTAGCGTAAATAGCGCTTCTCGTAATGCTATTTTGGGAACTTGCCAGCCCTTATATACTAAGGGCGTAGGCTTATTTAGCTAGTTGAAGGTCTCAATAGCGCGTTAGAACTAATTATGAGAAGCACAGGTCTTAATTAGAATGTCACCTCTGACTATAACCAAAACAACGCTGCCCTAAACCATATTGTTTCGTATTAAGCTTTGCTAAATAACTAGCTCGTCTATAAAGACTGCTGTAATCCGCTGTAAAATTTGTATTGTTAGCGTCAAGGTAGTAGTGCGCATTTTTTGGTAAATGCACAAGCCGTAGCGCTTCATTAAAAGGTAAACTTAAAGCACTAGCCCATGCAGCTGTAATTCTAGTAAATAAATTGTCATTACCGATGTCAATCTTACCTGTGCAGTGATACCTATCCTTATTGAAAAGTAGTACCCAATGATAATGCTGTTTATGTGCAGTGTTTTTCTCTCTTGCCCAAATAAAACGAACACTAGAAGGGTGTGGGTTTTTACCTTCGCGCTTTTTACGTATCGCATCAGCTTTAATCTGTGCTGTAAGTGATGCAATAAAACGAGTACAAACATCATTGCTATTTAAATCAACTGTATTTGAATAATCAGGTAACCTTAAGTCAACTCTTACTGCAAAGGTTCTTTTATGTTCTGTGATAGCGTTATCCATTACTTTTTGAATAGCATCTAGGTAGGGTCTAATTAACGGCTGTTTTTTTCTTGCTAGTACGTTGTACTCATTATATGAAGAACATTTAATTATTTGGTACTGTGTTGGGTTTTTCATTCTCTTTCTCCTGATAAGTATTAGTTCATATCAGGTGTATGAGTTGTAGTTTTTTAATTTGTATTTGTTGTAATAATGACTCAGTTACTAGTAACTCTAATATATATTACCAAACCGAAATTTATACTAATAAAACCAGCTCAGTTTGTGGTGGTTAATTTCATGAGCACATTACAGAGATGCTGTTTAGCGTATTCATAATTGCTCTGAAGTTATGACTGTCTTATAAAAATGCGCAAAGGAATCCGGGACGCATTGAAAAACGGGGTGTTGACCAGATTCTAAAGCCGATTTAGGGTCTCTAAAATCTACGTTCATATTGGTAATTTTGACTTTATCGCTAAAATCGATAGTAGAAGAAATAACTAAATTTTCTATTGAAAAAACACCTGAAAACTTAACTTTGGTAGGGGTTCTTATGAGCTCTATATCAATATTTTTATTTGGACAAGTCAAGCTAGTTACCCATGAAAAGTACTCTTGTTTACTAGGGGTAATAGGAAGGTTCACATCACATCTATTTAGATAGAAGGTAAATAAAATATAATGAATGAGTATGTTCGCGAAACTTCCTATTAGCTCAGAGGTTAAACGCCCCTGAATAGCTGTCATGAACTCAAAGCTTGCAGGACTTAAAATCTGATTGAATGCATCTTCTTCTGAAATAGGATTAAGTTCATACTCCTTCCTAGTAAGTAAGCGTGATAAGCCGTAAGAAACTAGCTTAAACAACACATCGTCGAAGTAATCAAAAACTTGAGTTGGCTGTTGCCTTAAAAATTGAATTTCATCATTTTGTTTGGTATCACTATCTAACCATGAATTGTCGAAATGAAGTAACTCTACAAAAATTGAATCGTTTTTGAGATGTTTTTCCATTAGTAATGAAAAGAATATGGTTGTGAATGAATTCAATTTTCTTTTCCTGTTTGAGGGTAATGTTATTAAATAAATTGCATATGTTTCTTTATTGTTTAGTTTAAATGTTGAACTACGTTTTAAATTATTAGCTTCACTACCTACTAAGCCTTTTCTTACTTTTGGCTTTACACTGTGATATTTTTTTATCGTACATCCTGTTACTGACTGGCTTATTAAGTTTTCATTTTTAAGTAGCTTTATAGCCGTTTTTAGCTGAGTAGATTCTAACCCACATGCTGTAGCTATATTTGCCATTGTAAAGCCTTCTATATAGCCAAATTCATTTTGGTTTAACACGAAGAAGCACCATAGTATTTTTATAGGCACTCTTAAATCTTTACCCTCTATTTTTGCAAGTATTTCGCTAGATATTAATTTACTAATTTCATTGGGTGTATCGTAGATAAAATTATAATAGATCTTAGGCCTTCCCCGATTAGACTGTTTAACTTTATGCTCTGAAATGGCATCGATATTTAGTAGTTCATCTACAACTTTATTGAATTTATTGTATGGACATTCTCGTTTAATGAAGTCAGTTTTAGATAATTCATCTCCAATAGTTTTATCCACAATTAAACAAATTAAAACCCATTTTGAATATGCTGATAGGCTAGCTGTTGAAGTGAAAAACTTATTCATTTAATTACCGTGCGCTATAATTTTTGTAGATATAGTAGCCAGTTTATCTATTTAATAACAGTAAAACAGGGTGTTTTTTTGTCATTAAAATATGGGGATATAATTTAATCTCAATTAGAGGTTGTTTAGAGTTTTAGTTTATTTAAAAAATCTAATTGAGTAGCTAACTGAGATTTTAACTTAGCGTCTAAGGGAGTTAACTGGAATTTTGATGTGAGCATTGATAAATATCTAACTTGGATTTTAGCTGGTGTCTAATTGCACCTCTTAATAAGAAGGGGTTTAGTTTCTGACTGCAAAGTAGTTGCTTATAGATTAGTGTTGGATTATTGTTTTTGATAACAGCAACAAACATTAAAGCACAGGGAAGAACTAATGACAGATTGGATTGATAGCAAGAATATTTTGAAGTGGGTCAAGGAAGATAATGAAGATTTGCGCAACTGGCTAGCATATCGATTTTCAAACTATGCTGAATATTTTAAATCTGAAAATGCTTCATTAAATGGCTTCATTAGATATGAAGTTAAAGGGTGCAGTTCTAATAAGGATACTCAAAAAGTCGAGGTGCAAAGGCTGCATAAAGCTTGGAAAAGCTATGAAAGAGGCTTAAAGAATGCATCTAATAAAGTGTGTAAACTTCAGTTAGAAGTGTCTAAGTCAGCACGAGATAAACTTAAGGTTTTAAGTAATGCAGATAAAATATCTCAATCTAAATACATTGAAAAGCTAATAAATTACGCTAGAACAAATCCTAAACTGATCTCTAACCCCCTGTGTCAGGATAGTTGTCGCCTCTAACTTTTAATAGAGGCAGATAAAATGAGACGTCGATTTACACAAGAATTTAAAGTTCAAGCTGTTGAAAAAGCATTAT
>Ga0209309_10000918_pt1 | contig 31553 bp, 19 predicted proteins | sample COGITO_mtgs_1204_2_FD_184807 | JGI IMG/M metagenome (GOLD analysis project Ga0209309, IMG submission 184807) | Pelagic marine microbial communities from North Sea - COGITO_mtgs_120412 (SPAdes) (version 2) | ecosystem: Environmental > Aquatic > Marine > Epipelagic ... | reverse complement strand
TCAAAAGCAATTTGAAAACCACTCGAAAAAGTTGAGCAAAGTATCGAGGAATAAACGTGCGAGGGATATGAAAGGGTACGAGGAGGAGGCGTTTGTCGCGGCGAGAGGAGAGACGATTGGTTTCTTACTTCGGGAGGAGGAGGTTTTGAGGGCAGCGACGACGGGAGGAGGAGAGGGTTGTGCGACGACGACGAAGAGGAAGGTGAGTAGCGGAGAGGGTGGTGGTGGTGGCGGCGACGAGAACGGGGGGATAGTAGAACGGGGAGAAGAAATGGTGGGCGCGGATGTTGCTCCTCTTTTGGTAGAGGAGACGACGGTTATCGATACCATGATTGTAGAGGAGATGGAAAACGAAGAGAACACAGAGGAGAAGCAAAAGGATGTCGAGGCGGAAGAAGAGGAGACGCGCGAACGAATGGTTTTGAAAACCGACTCCGGGACCGAGGTGGATCTGGCGAAGCTTAAAAGCGCCGCGGACGTCGCGCCGGAGATGGGAGGATACCTGAAAAAGTTGCAACACCAACTGAGCATTCTTTTGGGTGGCGGAAGTCGCTCGTCAGATTGAGGATGATGATCTTCCGTGTACGATATTTCTCTATTTTTAGCAAAGCGTGATATTACTAGCAGTCGTAAATAATCATAAAAACAACTATAATCAAACAGACAAAGTGCCTTTCGAGGACGCCACTGCTCCCGCGCGTCTGGGATCGATCGATTTGCATTGTTTCAAACACGTTCCAAACGCTCTCATCGCGGCTTCTGCTAAATCTTTATCCGTCGACCCTTTCTCTTTGGTGACCAAGTGCACGGTCATCTGGCCGTTGAAAGTAATCGACATGAATAAGTGCTCGACCATCTCGCAACTCAAATCGCCAATTGAATCACCTGCGAAATCTAAATCGTACCCTAAATACGGACGGTTCGATAAGTCCATGATTACCTCCACTTCGCTCCCGTTTACGCGCGCCGAACCGCTTCCCATGCGATTACAACCGGCTTTGTTCCCCAACGCTTCGTTCAAGCACTGGCCTATAGTGATCGCGACGTCTTCGGTCGTGTGATGATCGTCGATCCACGTATCTCCCGATGCGACGCATTTTAAAGTACCAAACTCTGCGGTTTCTGCCAACGCGTCGAATAAAGCGTCTAAGGTTTCAATACCCGTGGAGATTTCCAAACTACTATTCGCCTCGTCTTTCATATCCAAATCGAGCGCGACGTCGATGCTCGTCTCTTTCGTGCTTCTGGCTCGACTCGCCGCTCGACTCGTACTGTTGTTACTCCCGCTGCTACTGGATTCAACATCGCTGCCTTCGACTTCGTCCATGAATTTTCTCAAACACCTCGCGAAACTCTTAAACGTCGCCTCGACTATGTGATGCGCGTTATCGCCTCGATGCTTTTCCAACCGAATGGTCAATCCCGAGTGTTTCGCCACTTCTCGAAAAAACGTCTCCGTGTACACCGTTGGATACACGCCAATGTGCGTTCGATTTCTCGGTCCGTACGGCGCTAAGGAAAACAGTTTCAACTCCCCATCTTTCTCCGAATCAAACTGCTCAATCAAACACGACGCGTACGCTTCGTCCAACGGCGCGGCGAACCTCGTCCCGTTCGTCCTCGCGTTCGCGGCGAACCCAATCCGACCTTCCGAACAGAGCATATCTTTCAAAGCTTTCCCTACTGCTTCCCCACACGCCATAAACGTCGCCTCTGCGTCCTCGTCCGAGGCATATTTCGCCGTATCTGGTTCGCATTTCACCATCTCGCCTACACGTTCCTTCTCCACTTGGACGGACACTCCGAGCTGCGCGTGCGTCGTCAACTGGTCAATCATGTGGTCCAAAAATGGTTGCCCGGTCGCAATCTGTCCGCGTTTGCCCATATTTTCAATCGACGAGGTAGATTTCATCGAGCTGCTACTATTACTACTTCCGCGGCCGATCGTGAACGGAGAAGTTACGTCGTTTTCATCGTTGTTCTCGGCGCAAACCACCGTCTTTCTTTTGCGCAAATCGAGTGCACGAAGATGAGACAATCGTGTTTTGTTGTTGGTGTTGTTCCTCCTCGACGACGACGACGACGACGACGACGACGATACGAACGATAAAGAGGAGGAGGATATCATCGTCGTCGTCGGGTCGAGAGAAGTATATCGCGCGTGTGTGTGTTTATCTCTCACTTAATGTGTTTACGCTTAATAAAAGTGACGGGATTTCCCCAAAGCATATCCACATTAGTACCTCTGAGAGCGCGAATATACCACGCAGCACACACACCGCGATCAGAGACGATGATTCAGACGACGTCTTTTTCCTCCTCTTCGTCGTCTTTGCGGTGTTGTAATTGTTGTTTTCATCGTCATCGTTGGACCGAGAAGAAGAAGGCAAGAGGAGTACGAAAAACGCCGCTCGCGAGAAGTCGAGCGAAGGAGGAAGACGACGACGACGGCGAAACGACGCGCAGAGAAGAAGAAACGCGAACAAACGCACCTGTTGTTGTTTCGCTCGCAAAGTTGAACACCTCTCCTCGCAGAATCGCGCTCGCGATGACGTCCACGACCGCGCTCGCTTTCGGGGCGAACTTTCTCGGCGTCACTTCGCTCGCGTTACGCGCGAACGAACCACTCGCGAGAAAGTTAAAACTGGACGCCGTGTACGAAGTCTCCGGCTACCGCCGAGACAGGAACGAAGAGAAAGGGTACGAGTTCCTCTTCCCGAACGAATATTTAGCGGACCAGACGATTGCGCGGAGAAACGCGACGAGGAAAGCACAATCGCTCGATTTACCGTCGCTGAGAGAGACGAAAGGACAGAAAAACGTGGGCGAACCGGAAAGCGCGTTCGGACCGATGGGGACGAACGGGGAGGAGAATATGAGCGTTATCGTGCAAACGTCCACGAAAGGATTCGATTTAGGGCAGTTTGGCGACGCGGAGGAGCAGGCGAGTTGGTTGTTAGAGAACGCGTTGGCGAGACCGGGATCCGGGAAGGAGGCGAAGTTGTTCTCCGCGAGCGAGACGATCGGGGAGAATGGAATCAAATATTATCAGTTCGAGTATACGATCAAGACGGCGAACTGGTATCGGAGAAACGTCGCCGTTTTTGCGCAGAATAAGAATACCGGAGACGTGTATACGTTTGTGGCGCAGTGTCCAGTGGAGAGATGGGACGGAATGGGAGAAAAGTTTCGTAAATCGGCAAACTCGTTTCGCGTTTTTACGCCGAAACCGCCGAGCTTTTGATGACGACGAGTGATTTCAACGAAACGTTTTTGTATTAACATAGTCTTTTCGCAGTAGTTTTGATGTAGTAGCTGTAGTAGGAGCAGAATAGATGACCATTATTTATGTGTGTATAGTAGTTTTGGATTATTCTGATGAATACTCCGAAAAATAATACTTTTAGATATGTGCAGATGTCGCGAGAAAGAAAGAAGAAGCTCGAAAAAATCACTTGTTGAGTTCTTCGACGAGCGAGACTAACAACCCGACGCCGTAGCCCGTGCCTCTTCCGCTGTCGTGCGTGGACGGTCCAGCCATGTCCACGTGCAGCCACTTTCCGCCTTTCTCTTTCCATTCATCGTCGACGTGGTTGTACACAAACTGCGCCGCGCACGACGATTGCGCGTTCGCTCTGTTCTTCACGCTGTTCTTCATGTCCGCAACTTTGGAATCAAATTCTGAGTTGAAAAACTCCGGCGCGAACGGCAACGGATGCGCCAAATCGCCGGAAACTTTACCGCACTTCACCGCTAACAATTCAAAGTCGTCGTCGTTACAGACGATGCCGGAAAATTTAGAGCCAGTGGCGACCATTTGCGCACCAGTCAAGGTAGCCATGTCGATTAAATGCGTCGCGTTCAACGTCTTGGACGCGTACGAGACGCCGTCGGCTAAGACCAATCGACCTTCGGCGTCGGTGTTGTTCAATTCAACCGTTTTGCCGGCGTAGGACGTGATGACGTCGTCGTTGCGGATGGCACCAGATCCGATGGCGTTTTCGGCAACGCACATCAATAACTCTAACGGTTGCTTCAAAGTGATCGTACCTTCCGTGGAACATTTCGCTAACGCTTCAAAAGCCCCGAGCATGGCCGCAGCGCCGCCCATATCGGCTTTCATCCCCGGCATCGAACCGCCAACTTTCAAGGACAACCCCCCGGTATCGAACGAGATACCTTTACCAACCAAAGCAATTGGTCTCTCCGACGCGTTCACGCCTTTTGGAACGAACGTCAAACGAATCAATGCCGGTTCTCTCCCGTCCGTGGAGGCTGATTGGCCGACAGCGGCGATGCATCCCATCCCGTCCCGTCGCAACTCTTTGTCTCTCCAAACTTGCGACTTGACCCCGCCAACGCGTTTCGCCGCGGCCAAAGCCTCGTCGACCATCCCTTGCGGATCCATACTCGTCGGTGGCGTATCTACCATGCGGCACGCGAGTTCAACCGCTTCGCTGATCGCTTTCGCTTTTTTCGACGTCGCTTCAGACGCGCCGCTTAACGCCACCACCATCGGTTCCGGCTTCGTCTCCTCTTCCTTCTCCGAGGAGGAAGACCCTTTGCTCTTCATCGAAAACACCGGAAATGCTCTCGTCAACGCGTTCACCAAGCTCCCAAAATCGCTCTCGTTCTCGCTCGCAATCACCACTCTCCTCGTCTTCCCGTCCCCGCACGTCCCTTTCGCGATCTCTTGCAACCCGTGCGCTCCGCTCGCGTCGTTGTGCCTCGACACCTGCGTCGGCAACACCCCAATCGCAATCTCTTGCACGACCGTTTTCTTCTTCTCGTTCTCCCTCGTTCCAGTTTGGATGACTGTCGAGGACGCTTTTTCTTTCTTCGCGCTTTCCAAGAACGCCTCGATCAACTTCATCGTTTTCTCGTCCACGTTTTTCGCGAGCGTTTCATCCTCTCGAAACAACGTTTTTAACGCTTTCGGTTTCCCGATAAAACTTAAGCGGTCGAACAATTGCTGCCCAACGTCGTCCGAAAACGCTTTCGAGGAATTATCAAACTTTAAAGTCGGCGTTTGAAACTGGTCCGAGGAAGTCGCGTGGTATCTGCCTCCGTGGTTATTCGCGTTCGCGCTCATCAAACCCGACGATGTCTTCGTCGCGAAGTGCTTCCCCGCTCGTACGCGTCGACGTTGATGCACAAATCTGGAGAACGAAGACCGAGAAGAGAACGAGACGACCACGGATGAAAACGCTCCCCCAGCGGCGCCTCCTCGGAGCATGTACTGCTGTTCTTGAACGACTACTACTACTCCTCGCGCACTGCGTGTGTGTGTGTGCGCGCGCGTGTAAATGACGTTTTGTGTGTGATTTTTCCAAACGAGATCGCCGCACAAAAATACGCGTAAAAGTTGAGAAGAAGAAGATAAAGAAGAGGAAGACGCGACGACGGAAAGTAAGCGTTACATCGCGAGAAATACTCATAAAAAGAAGTCCTTTGCGAGGGAAACGAATGATGGGGGGTAACAAGCGCGGACGAGAAGAAGAAAAGGACGACGATGAAGAGGAGGATAGTTTGGCGGTACGCGAGCAAGAAGAAAGACGGAAAGAAGAGCGCGCGGAATCTGTTTTCGAGGCGCAGATGCGAAAGAAGGAGGAGGAGTTGAAAGAGGTCAAAGAAGAGCTGAGAAACCTTTCGCCGACGCCGTTGTGGAAAATCGTGACAGATAAGCAGTACAAAGATATCTTCGAGACGCATATTTTATCGAAGTTGAACGACTTGTCTTTCAGAGTGTTTCGAGAGGTGAACACGGAAAGTTGCGACGCGTGTAGACGGTCGGGGAGGAAGTTGCCGGAGACCCTTGAAGTTCGTACGTGGAGTGGTAAATGTGTGAGTGGTAAACCACCAGAGAAAAAGAAAGAAACCAGAAAGCTCGAGGGAAAAGAAGCGCAGCGTTATTTCTGCAGTGAAGCAGCTCGTATGGGAAACCTCGCGTTGGTTCGTTGGTTACGAGAAGTGAAAAAGTTTGATTGGAACCAGCGGACGATCAGCTCAGCAGCTTACAATGGTCATCTTCACATTGTGAAGTATTGCATGGAACAGAAATGTCCACTTGGTATAGCGTGTGCACATGCTGCCAAATCCGGCCATCTCGATATCCTCAAATACTTGCACGAAAACGGCGCGCCTTGGAATTCGTGGACTTGCACTTTCGCTCGCAAATACAACCGCCCCGAGTGTTTGCTCTACGCGTTAGAGAACGGGTGTCAAAACGACAAACACGTCCCACAACAACAACAACAATAACAATAACAGCAAGCAAACAACGCTCCGTGATGTACCACTGGTCGGTTGGATGCTGCCTACCACCACGCTAAAGTACATTTTTCATCGCACCGTTAACCTTCGAGCGATAAAACACGAGAGACGAGAGAGAGACACAAGATACGACAAAGCAAAAGACCTCACAACTTATCGATATATCTACACACACACACACATATCAATCGATATTAAAATGTTTTCTTCTTTTTCATCGACATGTTCCTCGACGAATTCGTTTTGTTCTTCTTCCTTTTCGGAACGAAGCAGCTTCGCGAGGAGTAAGAACAAAACGAATCCGAGATCGATCGTGTCGTCGTCGTCGGTCCAACGCGGGGAAGAATCGGAAGCGAGCACGAGCGAGAGTTTAAGACCAAGAAAGAAGAACGAGAAAACAAGAAATGTAGTAGGAATGACCGCGTTGGCGGCGTGTGCGATTTGTGCGTTTTGCGACCAAAACCCAGCAGCAGCCTTTGATGCGATCGATGCCGCGAACATGGATGTCTTCGCGGTTGGATTCCCGTCAGATACATCGCTTTTAGGCCATCACGAGGAGCGCGAGGCGTTCTCGCAAATCGCCATGGCGGGCGAAGACATTCCGTTCTGGGCGAACATGGCCAAATACGCACGATTTTCCATTTCTATCATGGTTGGTTTCGTGTACATGTTCGCCAGGCCGGTGGCGAAGTTGATGAAAGATCCCAAGACGGCGGCGTTGGTCGTTCTGGTCGCCATCGCCGGGGTTCAGTTTTTCAAATTCACGCTGACGGAGATGTTGGCGATGAACGATCCGGAGAGTTTTTTGTAACAGTAGCGCTTTTTGACGTGATAACGAATATGCTGAATACACGAAGAGTATATAGTAGCTTTCTTTTTTTCTTTCTCTCTTTCTCTCTCTGTCTTCAATGTACGCGTGTTATGTACGTTTTCTCTCGTTTGTGAAAGGTACTTTCCTTTCACTTCTCGAATTCGTCACAACAACACACAACAACGAACCATCATGGGAGCAATCAAAACCATCGCGGTGCTCATCGCCATGGAAGCCGAGGCTGAGCCTTTAATCAGTTCGTTTAAGCTTTTGCCGTGTCCGAAATCGCACCATCACGCGCCGTTACCGTCGGTCGTTCGGAGCGGGGAAATCTCTTTCGGTGAAGAGAATAAAGCGGTCGAGATAGTCCTCGTGACGTGCGGCCAAGATGCCACGCACGCGGTGGATTCGGTCGGCACAGTTAACGCCGCGTTGTGCGCGTACGAGGTTTTAAAAACGCACAGACCGGACGTGTTAATAAACGCCGGGACCGCCGGTGGGTTTCAAAGCAAAGGGTGCGAAATCGGGGACGTGTTTCTCGTCTCCGAGGTGAAATTTCACGACCGGAGGATACCGATACCGACGTTTACGTCGTACGGGATCGGCGCGATCGAAACTTTGAAAACGCCAAACATGAGAAAAGAGATTACGAGTTTGAAATCGGGAATATGTTCCACGGGAAATTCCTTGGACGCGACGGATGTTGACCGGGAGATGATGCTCCAAAACGACGCGAGCGTGAAGGAGATGGAAGCCGCCGCGGTGGCGAAAGTGTGCGAGATGTTTAAAACGCCGTTCGTGTGCGTGAAGGCGATTACCGATATCGTCGACGGACCGCACGCGACGGAGACGGAGTTTTTGGAGAATTTAGCCATGGCTGGAAGGCGGTTGCAAGAAACCGTGCCGAAAGTGTTGGAGTTTATGAGCGGGAAAAGCGTCGCCGACCTCTAATCGTAGAGGAAAGCGAAGCCCGAGACGACGAGATCGAGAGAAAGAGAAGCGCCGCCTTGTCGATCGACGCTCGTTGAAAACCGACGAAAGAGAATGATAAATAGTGATTTTAACGCGTAGTATGATTATAGTAGTAATATAATAGTAGTAATAATAATAACAAAGCGTCTCGCTTTCTCGCTCCCTTTCTCCGTCGTCGTCATTCCGTCGACAAAAACGAGATCAGCGGCTCCAATTTTGGTTTTGAATTCTCTTCTCATTCCTCCTTCTTTCATAGCTACGCATGTACACGCACACATCAATCGAATCATTTCTTACCCTTCGTTTTATTCTCTTCTTCGATCAAATCTTCTTCACTCGGTGCTTCCCACGTGGTCGTCCCTCCTTTGGAGTAATAATACCGTCGCTCTTCGAAATCCACCCAGCGTTGCCAGCCGTTTCCGAGGGAAATTCCATCCGTCGTTTCGTCGATTTCTGTTGTTGCAGAGATGACTTTTTTAGTGCCGTTATTCTCCGATCGCGCGCCCCCGCAGCAGGATTCAAACATCTTCTCGTCTTCTTTAACTTCTTCAGAGCGAGGAGAGCAAGACGAGAGTGGGAAAAGAGTGAAAGAAAAGCGCTTTTATGAGACAATTTTGTGGAGAATTTGAACAAAAATTGGACCAAAAATAGAGGTTGAAAATACACCAAAAACAAAGCTTTTCGAGTGCTCAATGCGCGCGTAACTTCTACATCGCGATGAAACGAGAACTGAAAATGAACACACAGAATACGTGTGGCACTGTGTATCTGTGTGTGCATTTTCAGCGATATTTATTTGCACACGCAGAAGATATGCGCGAAAAACGAGAGCGTTTTTTGCAAGAAAGAGAGGGAAAATTCGGACACATGTCTGCACATAAAATCACACATCAAACACATCTTTTAAAAGGAAAGAGAGAGAGAGAATACCGCGCGCTTTACCCGCGTGAAAACCTAAACTGCAGCTTTTTTCTGTTGAAGCGACGTTTACCTGAGTATTGATCGATTTTGTTGAATAATAAAATGTCCGACAAAGTCTCGTCGTCTCCGTTGAAATCAACTTCACCTTTACTTTTGGGGAAGAAGAACGGCGACGAGTTTGTTGCGAATTCTTCTTCTTCCGACGACGACGACGACGCGTCGTCGTTTACGTCCTCGTCCGAGGAGGAGGAAAACGAGGAGAAAAAGAAACGCGAAACATTGGGAGTGGTTGAGTTTTTATCGAACGTCGGGAAGCTCTTGGAAACGAGGGAAGGCATCGATAAGACTTTGAAAACGTTAAAGTATTCATCCGTGTTAACGGCTTTAGTGTTGGTTGGTAACGAGAACGACGAAGACGGACAACAACAACGAACCGCGAAGCAGTTGAGAAAACTTGCGAAAAGTTTGAGCATAAGCCGCGGGTCGTTGCGACTGGGGAAGTTTTTAAAGTTTTCTTTGCAGTGTCGAGAACATTTGGTGCTGTATTTAGCCGCTCGAGAAGGAGGAAGGAACAAAAGAAGTTCGAAGAGTCGAGAGCGGACGTATAAACACGCGTTAGAATTTTTAGCTTTATTCACGGAAGCGGTGTATTATTTTTTAGAACAAGGCGTCTGGTTACAAAATGTCGGCGTGTTTAGACCGGACGATCCGGTGAAACGGAAAGAGTTGAAGATGTTGGCGATGAAAGTAGAATTTTTCATGTACGCTACGTCCATACCGTTAAGAATGGTGGAGTGGCGAGAAATCGAGAGATTGGAAAAGGCAATGCGCGTGAAAAAAAAGAACGAAGCGATCGCGTACGAGAGGAGCATGTCGCCGAGTACACGGTTCCTTGCTTTCATTTCGTCGCCGCAAAAGAGAGGAGTGGACGAACGACGAGAGAAAGAAATAAAAGACGAGGAAACGGCAGCCTTCGCGAAAGCAAACGCGATCAAGTCGATTGTAAAAGACTCTTTGGATTTAGTTTTAGTCACTTCAGATTTAGAGTGGATTCGCGAGCAACGCGCTCGTGACTTTGTCGCGAACGAGTGGGTGTATTCCACGCTCTCCTTGAGCTCTGCGTTGATTTCCATCTCCAAGTTATGGGCGAAAACGTTGCGCGTGTAAAAAAAAATACGAAACGCCCCACATTATATATGGGTTTATAATAAACAATCATTTCGTCCGCGACGAAGAAGGCACATCACATCATATTTACAACAATAACATTCTCTTTATCTTTCGCTCTTCTCAGCGCGCGGAAGTGTGTACTATACACGCTGCACATCGCCAAAAAAATTATTTCTTCACCGCGTCTTTAAAACTCTTCCCGGCGCTAAAACTCGGATACGCCGCGGCTGGAATCTTCAACGGATCCCCGGTTTTCGGATTCCTCCCTTCTCTCGCCGATCTCATTTTACGTTCAAACGTCCCGAACCCGGTCAAAGTAATCTTCTCGCCCGCGGCAACCGACGCCGTGACTACGCCCAAAGCCGCGTTCACGACGTTCTCCGCGACTTTCTTCTCCACCCCGGCGGCTTCCGCCACCGCGTCCACGAACGCTTTTTTGTTGATCGAGGCAACCGCCGAGTACGGTCTATTTTTTATTTATTCACGATTCACGCGTGCGCACAGAAGAGGAAAGCGTCTCGTTAGTATTCGTCGTATCGGCGTAACGATGACGACGATGATGAAAAACGTCGTCGTCGTCGTCAAAGGTAGTCTTTCGAGAGAAAAAAGAGAGCAGCAGTAGTACGAAGTCGTTTTCCCGCCATTTTCTGTGCAATTCAAACTCCCAAAAAACAAAGAAAAACTTTTGTCGCAAAAGCGCGGAATGATCAAATGTAGAGACGTTCTCATCTCTTTCTCTCTTTTATTGCGTACCTGACGATTTTAGTCGCGGACGATCGATTGTTCACCGCAAACTGTTGCTTCAAACTGGTTTTCGTGGCGACGAAAGTCGCGCATCGGGCGATGACGGACATGCTTTCTAAAGGAAGAGAGAGAGATTGATGATGATGCGCGTCAGTGGTAAATTCGACACCTCAAGGGAAAATTCAGAGAGAGAGAAAAAGAAGAGACACAAAAACGAATCTCGAAAGACGCGTCTGTCTGTCTCTCTCGCCAAAAAAGAAGCCTAATCCTCTTTCTTCACATTTTGGGGCCGTCATCGAAGCAGGAGGACATTTGAAAAGAAAAAAAGACACGCGACAGAAAGAACCAACAACCTTTATATATATTTGCGCGTAAATGTGTTTCCTTTTAAAACTGAGGAGAGAATGAGTTTCTTAACTGTCGGAACTGTCGAGTGTTTCGCCTAAAAAATTGGCCCCAAAATAGATCGAAGATTTTTTACAATTTTGCTCTTGCCTTTGACTCTTCTTCTCTCGAGAAAAAGATCACGCACCAAATCAAATCGCGCAGAAGAAAAAGAGAGACGCGAGAGACAGTCCTTTCAAAAGAGCAGGGTACTGTACGTTTTAAGCGTTCGCTCTTGGTGGCTCGAACGCACACGCAAACGTTGCGCGGTTCGGGACGACGCGCACACCGACACACGCGCACACGCTTGAAAAGAAGAGAATCGGAAATTGGAATGGCCCTCAGCCACGGAAGGATTACGAATTTTCCCAACGCGAAGAGTTTCACGACGCATCATTCCGAAGAGGGGTTAAAGGGGAGAAGGACGATGACGACGATGCGGAGGAGGATGATGACGATGCGTCGTGTTTTCGCAGCGGCATCTTCCTCTTCGGGAGGTGAGACAGGCCGTATGAATCATCGGGCGCATACGACGCAGCAGTTTTTTCGGAACGAAAACGAAAGGAGAGTTTGGCGAAGCGGCAACGCGTCGACGTCGTCGTCTGAATCGTCGTTTTCGGGAAGCAGACGAGAGTATTACGCGTTCGGTGGTACTGGGAGGAGTGGAAGCGACGTAAAAGCAATCAACCATCCGGAATCGAAATCGTCGAGTTCGACGTCGTGGAGCAACGGGTACGCGGCGAACGCGGATTTCATCGAAGACGACGAGGAAAACGAGGTACAAAAGCTAAAGGAAAAACAAGCGAGAAAGATACAAAATACACCAGCAGCAGCAGCAGCAGCGGCGGCGGCGAAGAAACAAACGCAGTATAAGAACGATTTCACATTCACCGGAGAAATCCACCGAGTGACGTTTCACGCCGAGGATACGGGCTACACGGTCGCCAGAGTCCTGTGCTCGGACAAAGATACGTTGAAAGAACTTCCGAAAGGCGCTTTGACAAAACCAAATCGACGACCGAAAAAGGGACAGAAAGAAGCACCGGCGACGATAACGGTCGTCGGGGAGATGCCGAACGTTGGCGTCGGGCAGACTTTAAAGTTGACCGGATATTGGCGATCGAACCCGAAATTTGGCGTAGAGTTTGTTTCCACAAAACCAGCGGAAATGTGCGTCCCGAGCGACGAACAAGGCGTTATCGCCTATCTCTCCAGCGGCATTTTACCAGGGTGCGGACCGGTCACGGCGGAGAAAATAGTCTCGCACTTTGGAGGGAAAGAAACATTAGTGGCGTTAGATTCTACGGAGGGAGCGAAACTGTTGACGAAAGTCCCAGGTATTGGCGCGAAAACCGCGGTGAAATTGAAAAACAACTGGGACGAATCCAGTTCGAAACGGAAAGCGACGTCGTTTTTAACTGAAGAGTTAGGCGCCTCAGCGTTGATTGCGAGACGCGCGAGTTTAAAGCACGGCGCTCAGACGGAAGTGAGAGTAAAAGCGGATCCGTTCAAAGCTTTGAGCGATATTAAAGGATGTTCGTTTCATCACATCGACGAAATCGCGGCTCGATTGAAAAAATCACCGGACGATCCCTCGCGACTCGGCGCGGCCATGCGCTTCGCGTTACAACGCGTCGCACAATCCGGTGGTCACGCGTACATGACGTGGCCGACGTTGAAAGATCACAGTAGAAAGTTGTTGGGTAGTTCGGGCGCGTTGATACCGGACGACGTGTTTATCGAGGCGGCCAAAACAGCCAGAAACTGCGGCGACATTTTCGTTTTTCAAAACTTCTCCAACGGCGAGTTTGGCGCAAAAACTCCCATAGCATCTTTAGCGCAATGGAACGACGAGACGCACATTTTTCACGGCAGCCTGCACGAGTGCGAAAAATCAATCGCGGATGACTTGTTGAGACGATTGAGCCGACCTAAGTTCAAAGTCGATGAAGCTCGAGTCGCGAAATGGCTCGAGCTCACGGCGGAGAAAGAAAGCTGGGGCCAACCCGGATTGTCGCAAAAACAGTTGGATTTTTTGAACGTAGCTTTAATGTCTCCGTGTGTGGCGTTAACTGGCGGTCCTGGTACAGGTAAAACGTTTGCAACGCACGTCATCGTTCGCTTAATGCGCGCTATGGGAAAAACAGTCGTCATGTGCGCGCCAACCGGACGAGCCGCGCAACGCATGGCGGAGATAAGTAACGCCAATCGATCGATGACGAATCCGTTACAGTCGAGCACGATTCATCGTTTGTTAGAGTTTAAAGACTTTTCGTCGCAAGGAGATAGTCAAAACGATGCGGATTCGAATGGAACAGGAGACGATATATCGAGTGCAGCCGTGGATGATTCGAACGCGTTGAGTTTCAAAGGCGTCTTTGCGAGGAACCGAGCGAACCCGTTGGATTGCGACGTGGTGGTTGTCGACGAGGCATCCATGCTAGATGCGCCTTTGTGTGCAGCCTTGTTAGACGCGATTCCACCGAAAGCGCAGTTAATTATCGTCGGCGATGCCGATCAGCTCCCATCTGTGGGACCAGGTGCCGTGTTGAGAGACTTGATTGCTTCGCAAAGGTGCCCGCACGTACACTTGGCGGAGGTGTTTCGCCAAGCGGAGAAATCGAAAATAGTTGGTGCCGCACACGCGATTAATCGAGGTGACTTTCCAGAAGATATCATTAAGGCAACCTGGTCTGGTTCGCAGTTAATTGCATCGGACGACGCGTCCATCGATTTAGGCGATGCGAATGTAACCGATTGCGTGTGGGTGGACACTACGGAGAAAGAAGACGACGCCACGGCGCGAGAGATTTTGAGTTTCATCATCGACGATATTTTACCTCGACGGCGCATCAACGCGAAAGAAAAGTTACAAGTCTTATCGCCGATGCGGAAAGGCAACAACTCCGCGGCAACCTTGAACGCTTTCTTGAGAGAGAAACTAAACGCGGCCGACGGATCCGACTCGAGCGAGTTTGCCACCGCCTCCTCCTCTTCCTTTTCGACCGACGACGAATCCGACTTCCTTCACAACGACGCCGCCGACATCCTCAAACTCCGCAAAGGTGACCGCGTCCTTCAAAAGAGAAACGATTACACCAAAGAAGTTTTCAACGGCGATCTAGGCGTCGTCACGTCCATCGATACGAACGTCACTACCGTCACCTTCAACAAAAAGTCCATCCAATACACGAAATCGGAGGTCCTCGCCAACCTCCTCCCGGCGTGGGCAATGACCGTCCACAAATCGCAAGGTTGCGAATATAGCGCTGTCGTGCTCTGCCTCTCCTCCGCCCACGGGTTAATGCTTCGCCGAAACCTCTTATACACCGGCGTCTCTCGCGCGAAAGATTTATTAGTTATCCTGGCGCCTCGCCGCGCGATGGAACGCGCGGTGCAAGACACGCAAAGCGCCGAAAGAAACACCGGTTTGGCGAAAAAATTAAACTCGAGCTACGACATCTACCCGCATTCTTCATCTTCGTCGACGGAGAAGAAGAGTGGGGGGGTCGTCGGAAGCAGCGGCGGCAACCCCGCCTCGAGCGCGTCGTCGAAACAGAAACTCACCAAGCGCGAAGCCAGGTGAGAGAGAGAGAGACAGAGAGACAGAAGAGAAAGTGCTTTTACGTAAAGATTTTATGCGTGTACACATATACGCGCGACTTAGACGCGGTTGAAATGACTCTTATTTATATACTCTAATATCGAGCGCAATGACACAAAGAGCGCGTATCGCGCGCTCTCTCGCCGTGGATGATAGTACGCCACGTCTCTTTTTGGATTTTTCTCTTACGAAAACCTCACAGTTTGCCCCAATTCTTATCCCAATTTGTATACTTTTTGCACGCGTGAACAGAGACCCTTTTCGCTCGGACGAAAAGAGAGAGAGTGTTAGAGAGCGTCTCTAGAGCGCGCTTTAGATATATAGAGTTGTTTGAGCTCTTCTTTTTTGCCCGCGACAGACAGAGAAAGAAAGAAGGAAAGAAAGAGAGGCATCTTCTCTCGCCGTCCAATTTCCGTTACGTTTTTGCGCGCTCTCGTTGTTGTTCTCTGAACTCGAGAACACGACGAAAGGAAAGGAGAACATCAAAATCATGTTTCGACGAGTGTCGAGACGAGGGTTTAATGCGATTTTACGGACGACGTATTCGTCGGCGGCGAGGAGTGTCGACACCTTTAACGAGAAATTGATGTTGCCTCTAAAAAACGTATCTTCTTGGTCTTCTCGAGTAAATAAGGAGAGCTGCTTTTTTTACGACCGAAGAAAAAATTGTAACTCTGTGAGGACGGTTTCGACGACGACGATTCAGACGACGGATTTTGCGTTCCACCGAGGCCACCGACGGAGGATGAATACTACGCGCGACGAGGACGAGACCCAGAGGAAGACGACGATTTCAAAAAAGCTGCGGCGCGGCGTATCGTCGTCGTCGATGAAATCGGGTCAAGATTCCACCAACAGACGCTTATCGGAAGCGTTTTCGAAGAACTTAGTCGACGACATTTATCGCGGTTCGTTTCGGAACCAAACGGGCGTGTCGTTGAAGTACATGATGGATTTTGGGAACCATCCGAGAGATCAGCAGTTGTTATTTTCTGCGCAGTTTTTACACAAAGAGCTGCCGATTCGATTGGCGCACAGAGTCGCGGAGTTGGAGAATTTACCGTTTGGTTTGAGCACGAAACCGCAGGTGTTGACGGTGAGAGATTGGTACGTCGAGTCCTTCGAGGATATTCGAGAGATGAAGGAGATAAACTCGATGGAGCGGGAGGAGAAGTTTACGGAGTTGTTGTCGTCGGTGATGAAGAGGCACAACGACGTGGTGCCGATGATTGCCAGAGGGGTGTTGGAGTTGAAAAACGAGCTCGCGGAGAAGAGTAAGAAAGGAGGATCGCACGGCAGTAGTAGTACTAATAATAATAATAATAATAACAACAACAACAATAATAGTAGTAGTAGCATCGATGCTAATCGCATAGCGCACTTACCGGAAATTCACCAGTTTCTAGATGGGTTTTACATGTCCAGAATAGGCATGCGGATGTTGATTGGACAGCACGTGGCGTTACACGAGCCACCGAAAAAAGACTACGTTGGTCTCATTTGTACGAAAACGAGAGCTTTAGAGGTCTGCAAAGATGCCGTGGATGACGCGAGAGCGTTGTGCGCGAGACAATACGGCGACGCGCCGGAGGTTGAAATTTTCGGGGATCCGAATTTGACATTTGCGTACGTTCCTGGGCACATTCATCACGTGGTATTTGAGTTAGTAAAGAACTCGTTGCGAGCGGTAGCGGAGAGATATAAAGATTCGGACGTACCACCACCGGCGATTAGAGTGGTTGTCGCTGAAGGCAGCGAAGACGTGACCATCAAAATTAGCGACGAAGGCGGCGGTATTCCTCGGTCTGGATTGAAAGAGATTTGGACGTATTTATATTCAACCGCGGATTCGCCTTTACAAGAGATGGAGTTTAGCGAGGCAGGCGCTGGTTCGACGCCAGTAGTTTTAGCGGGGTATGGGTACGGTTTACCGCTCAGTCGTTTGTACTGTCGGTATTTCGGTGGGGATTTGCAAGTGCTGTCCATGGATGGGTACGGAACAGACGCTTACGTGCACTTGAATAGATTAGGAACGGGTACAGAACCGCTACCGTAATTGTCAGTGGTGTTTGTTTGTAAACTATTTTTCGCAACCGAGAATAAAAAAACACTTCTCAGTCTACGCTTCTTGAAAAAGATTCAAATCTCTTCTTCTTCTTCTTCTTTTTCCTCCTCTTAAAACGCGCAAGCGTTCAACTCTGCTATGCGTTGCTTCCCACTCGCGTCGAGTTGAGGCAAGAAAGCGCGCATTAATGATCTCGGTAATCTCGCTTCGGGATCATTTTTGCTCTTTTCGTTGGAAATCAACGCCGTCGCTTGTCTGTTGAACATGTCGAACGCAAAGCTGATGGAAGTCTCCCAGGCTTGGGAGTTCCCATCCGTCAAATGAACAACTTTCCCGCGCTCGATGACAATCGCGAGCGTTTCTTGGATGGATTCTCTCGGCGATCGTTTACTGACGAGACAACTCGGGAGTAAGTTTTGCGTGTCGGCGTAGGAGATGCCGACGATTAAACTCCCCAAAGCGCCTTCCGTGGCATCTTTTGAGAGCATCGAGGAGACTTCCGCGGCGGCGCGAATTAATCGATCCACGTCAGTGATAACACTTTGTCCGTCTCTCTGCTGAAAAGACATGGCTTGTGCGGCGGCGGCTTGTGCGGCACGACTGCCTTTAACCGCTTTCGAGGCGGATTTTTCTGCAAACTTGGCAATCTTGCCGACGTTTCGAAACACCGCCCAGACAAGTTGCGCCGCAGACGGCGACGCTGGATCCAACGCTTTCAAAACGCTCGCAAGCATTACTCGACCTTTCGGTAAAGAAACAAGTCTTTGGAAGATGACGTCGCTTTCATCGCTGCTCAAAACCGGCGATTCTGGCAAACGCAAAGTAGAGACCAAACCTTCCAACAGAAATTTTTTACGTTGCGTCAACGCGTCCTTCGTCTTTTGCTTCATCGACGCCTTCTCCACTTCGTTTTCCTTTTCTGCGTCAATCTCGTCTTCGTGGTTCATGGTATCATCGGCGGCGAATTCATTCTTTAAGAGTAATCGGTCGATATCATCGACGTCTAACAATAAGTACATCGCGTCTTCAATCATAATTCTCGCCGCGAGTAAAGGTTCGTTCGCCAATCGCACTCTCGGCTCGTTTTCGTCATCGCCAGACTCGTCGTTCTCTTCCTCCGGGCCGGTTGGAATTTGCAATAACTGTTTCGGCGTGCGAACGTTTGAAAACGGCACTTTACCCAACCCTTCCAAGCCAGGCACGAACGTCACTTCGCCTCTCTTTTCTTTCACGTGCGAAGGCAACTCTCTCAGCTCCTCCGGACAAAACGGTTCTCTCAAACGCCCCGGATTATTCTTCGATAAAAATGCTTGATGGTAATAATCGTGCGAGTACGCCTTCTCTTGGTCCGGGTGCGTCGCTTTCCACTGAATGCGTAAGATTTGTTCAATCTCTTCGCCTGTCATCAATTCGCCTTGGAATCGAGGACGACCGTCTCGTCTCGGCCCGGTAAATATGCGTCTCTGTTTTCCTGATTCTGTGTAGTGCTGATTGAAACCACCCACACCACCTGGACCACCTCGACCACCTCGACCTCCTCGACCACCTCGACCTCTTCCGCCGTGATGGTGATGAAATCCGGGCGGTCCAGGAGGCGGCGCCATCCCTGGCGGCGGCGGCATCATCCCTGGCGGCGGCGGCATCATCCCAGGCGGCGGAGGAGGACCTCCATCCTGTCCCAGCGGTGGAAACATATGTATACCTCCCATTCCCGGCGGCGTTCCTTGTGGCGGCATCATACCTTGCATCGGCGGTGGCATTCCCGGCCGTGGCGGTCCTTGCGGCGGCATTTGGCCGCTAAACATCGGGTGCTGCGCTCCAGGCATCGGCGGTAACATCGGCGGCGGCGCCGCGTGTCGCTGTTGGCCGTTGTTGTTCATGTTGTTGTTGTTCTCATTATTACCCCCACCACCATTCCTCGCCGCGTTCAATAAATCCATCGGCGTCAGCAGTTTCTGTTCGATACTCGCCGACGACGGAATGTCCACTTCTTTCGATTTCAACTCTAAATCTTCCATCTCGCCTCCAATTTCTTCCATTTTCTTCCCGTTCTCATCTTTCTCTTCTTCGTTGCCGAAAAACCCGGCCAATTTCGGCGGTTTCGTAATGTTCGCGAAGAATCCCATCTTTTCGTCTACTCCGTTTAAATCTTTTTAACGTGGCGCGCTTATTCCTTTCTCTCTCTCTCTTTATTGCCGAACGAATGAATCGATTACGAGAGAAGAAATGTTTCGATCGATCGATCGGCCGCCCCCAAATCTCTCTCTTTCAAAGAACGCTCAAACTCGCAAAAGCCGTCGAAAAGAGATGAAGTGTTCAACACAACGAAAAAGCCTCCTCTTTACCTTCTTCTTCGAGAAGAAGCGCAAACGAACGCGTGTTTTAAAGCGCGCGTCTTTACGTTCCTTTTAAAAACAAAATCGATGAGAATCGTTCTCGTTGTTATGACGCGAGAGACGAACAATTAAATTTAGTTTTTTCTCTTCTTTTTCAGTCAAACGTTTTTTTTTCAGTCAAAAAAAAAAAGAATTACTCGCATGTCGTCTCATGACGGAAGAAGACAAAGAAGAAGTTCTTTCTCGTCGAACGAGGAGGAGGAAGAGGAGAAGAAGAAGAAGACGAGTGATGTAAAGAACAGGAAAAAGAGAGATTTGACGCGCTTGGCGGCGGAAACGAGACGACGCAGAGAGGAGTTTTCGCAAAACAGCGTGAGATGGGCACGGGAAGAAAAAGAGAGAGTTTTGAAAAAGGTGAAGGAACGGAGAGAGGAGAACGAGAGGAAGACGGAACTGTTTTTACCTTGGAGGAGGAAGAGGAGGGAGATTATGGTTGGGAGGAAAAGCGCGTGCGAAGTGAATTTCTTGAACGCGGCGGGTGAGGAGAAGGAGGGAGAAGAAGAAGAAGAGGAGGAAGATTTTGGTCTCGTCGTTCCCAGGCACTCGGAGCCGAACGTGCGATACGCGAGGGAGGAAGAAGAGGAGGAGGAGGAGAAGAAGACTGATGAACAAAAACGAAACTCTGTGTCGATTTCATGGTGGTGCACTTTCACGACGAATGATACGGAAAGAGAGAAGCGTGAGAAAGCGATTGAAAAGTTGCGCGAGCGCAGGCGCGGGATTTTGTCCTCGGTCAAAGCGGAGAAGAAGAACGAGAAGAAGAAGAAGAAGAAGCACATTTTTGTACAAAACAAAGAAGGTAAAGAAGAAGAAGAAGAAGAAAAACCAATCGTATGCGCGTCTTCTCCGAGACAAAATTTGAAATCCAAGCGGTTTCGAATGAAACAGGAAGTTTCCGAATCGAAAGATTTTGCCGGTCAAGAGGCGAAGCTTTTAGCCTCCATCGCGCGGCTGGACGAAGTCGTGAAACGAACAAACGAAATAAACGGTGGTGCCTTTGCCAAAGAAAATGAACTACGAAAGAAAGAAGAAGAGCCAAAAAGAGCGCAACCTCCGCAAGAAGAGCACGCTCTGATGCGTTCCATCGCGCGCTTAAATCTCAAACTCGAGTTGACGCATGAAACCATTCAAATCCACGACGAGAAGCTATTCCGCGAGCTGCTTCAAATCTCCTAAAATATAAACTCATGCGTAGTGATATGTCCGTCGTGTAATTAAATAATAATACTCGTCTATGAATAGATACTAATCACGCCAAAATCAGCCAACGAAGCCATGCACTGCCTCTCTCTGGAAATGACGTGCGAGACCATGTTTAGTAATTTCCTCCTCCTTCTCGCGATGCCGTCGTCTTCAACTTCGCCCGCGATCATATCCGACTCAACCTCCTCGGCCGATTCTAACCCGTCTAATTTCTCCTCTAAAGTCTTCTTCGCTAACTCTGCTGCCGCTACTTTTTTGCTACTGTCCTTCTTCTTTTTGTTCGCGTTTGCCGTCTTCCCAGCGCCGATACCGAGCATATCGCCGATTCTCTTATCTTTGTTCCCGTACACTTTCACTTTCGGCTGTTCGGCGAGTTTCCTATTTTCTTTGGCGCCAAACAACGCGTTTTCTCGAGCGTTCGTGCTGACCGTGTTCCAATTTTCGTACTTCACCACGCCTCTTCCGCTGTTTAACCACGCCGATTTCGGTATCTTACCGCTTGGACGTTTGTCGTAATACCACTTCTCCAACTCTTTCCCGCCAAACCCAATCGCCGAGACGCGTTCGCATTTTTGCAACATGAGAAACAGCATCAACAAACCAGAAGTGACGATGTGATTGTTCAACGTATCGTCCAACTGTTGCGCCCACTGACGAAACGCGGGATTCATCGCGTACGTTTTCTTCGTACCTAATCGCATCAAATCCATCGGGTTCCCGTTCCATTTCGTCAACACCGTTTCGTCTTCGTATTCTCTCACGCCTTCGTATTGCGTGTTGGTTAATCGCAACGTCGTGAACGACCCGACGTCGTGTTCGTAGCCAATCGTTGGCGCGTTATTCAGACGAACGACCACTTCGTGTTCATCGATCGTTTTCCCGTACCCTTTCCCTTTCAACGCCGCTCCCGAGGAGACCACCGCGCACGTCTTGAAACTCGCCCTTTTCGCAAACATCTGCCTTTGATTCTTTTCGTCGTCGTCGCTCCCGTCGACTTTCCCGTTCCACGCGTCCCCAAAAATATCCTTCTCTGGTACCTCCCCTCGGTGAAATACCTTCCCGTTCACCTTAATCTTCTTCTTCTTCTTATCTAAAAGCATTTGCTTCTCGTGCCAAATCTTCCTCGCTTCCTTCTCGCTCACTACGTTGGTCGTCGTTCCGAGACCGCCGCTCTCGCTCTTCTCACGTTCCTTCTTAAAGAACAAATCCTTCGCTTTCTCGTCGTGTCTGCTCCGTCTTAAAGACGGCGTATCTGGTGTGAAAATATACGTTTCGTTTTTGGTACTTTTACTTGTCCCGTTGTTCGTCGCGTTTTGGTCTTCTTCCTCCTTTTCCTCCTTTTCCTCCTCGAGTTCCACGTGAAACACGTTTTTGTGCACGGAGACCCAATCGTTATACGGCACGTTCGGGAAACATTTCGGCACGTCTCGAGCGACCTGTTCGCAAAATTGGCCCTCCAACGCTGCCGGGCAATCGGAGATGGATTCTTGTCGTTTTCGATGGCGCAAGTCCGCTTGTTTCGTTTCGATGATTTTGGACGATGATGCCGTCGAGGGCGCAGCGTGTTGTTCGCCGCGAATGCTTCCCCGCGTTGGAGGGAACAAAGACGGGACGTGCACTCCGTCTACTTTCAAAACCCCATCCGGTCGGAAAAAGACGAGGAAAACGAGTAAAATGAAAAGCGGCCTCCTTTTCGACCCGTTCGTGGTGGTCTTCGACGTCGTCGTCGTCATCTTTCACGCGTCTGTTTAGAGGAAAAGTCTGGGGAAATTTCGATTGATTTTCCATCTCTCTGTGTCCTCATTACTTTGGAGCGAACGACGAGAACGAACGAAAACCTGTCGCTGTTGCAGATATAAAGAAGACGAGGACGAGGACGAACGGTTTTTCCTCGTCTGTTCTTTTGCTTTGGTACTTTCGTAGTCTTCTTGACTCTGTTGTTGTTGTGTAAGAGAGAAAGAAGAAGAAGAAGATGGGGAAAGAACGCTTCTCCGCCTTCGACGTGTGCGCGGAAGTGTCCTGCTTGAGACGCTCGATTTTAGGCTTATGGTGCGTACAAATCTACGACGGCACGGAGAAGAACTCGTTGCTCTTGAAATTCAACAAACCGGCGGCATCTTCTGAGGAGAGGACGGGAGGAATCCGCGGCGGCGAAGTGAGCGAAGCGAGGAAAGTGAACCTTCTCGTCCAACCTGGAGTGAAACTGCTCGTAACGAGATACGCGAAACCATCGACATCGAGCGGTAAAAGCGATGGGAATGGGAGTAAAGAACAACAAAGTGGAGGCCCGTCGAACTTTGTGCAAAAACTGCGGAAACACGTGAAGCAGAAACGGTTGAACGATATCCGACAGCTCGGGATGGATCGCGCGGTGTTGTTGACGTTCGGGGCGAACGAGACGGAGACGAAGTTGGTGGTGGAATTGTACGCGAGCGGGAACGCGGTTCTGTGCGATAGGGAGTTTATGGTGATGACGTTGTTAAGGTCACACGTGGATAAGAGGAAGAACTTGAGGATACTGGGGAAAAGGAGGTACCCGGTGGAGCGGTTTCGAGCGTTTCGGATGCCGACGAGAGAGGCGTGGGAAGACGCGCTGAGAGGGGTGTACCAGGAAGAGGAAAGAGCGGTAGATTTAGACGAAGACGAAATGGAAGACGAAAAAGCGTACGAGGAGGAGAAGAAGAGAAGAGAGATAGAGCGGTTGGCGAATATTCGCGCGCCGCAAACGTTGCGAGAGTGCTTGTGTCGCGGATTTTCGTTCGCGCCGGCGCAGTGCGAACACGTCGCGGCGAAAGCCGGCGTAGAGAAAGGCATGCTCGCACCACTCCCTCTCGAGAGCGAGGACGTGAAAGGAAAAATTTTCGAGAGCATAGAAGAAGAGTTTCGTTGGTTTCGAGACGTGACGGAAGGGAACGTGTTTCCAATTCCCGAGGTGACTTGCAAAGCGCTGACGATGGAATTGTTGACATCGTCGTCGGGAAAAGAAGAAGACAAAGGGAAGAAGAAAGAACCACAAATTGTCGAGGTATTCGAGGACTTCTCTCCGCACCCGATGAAACAAAACGAAAACAGGAAAACGGTCTCGATCGACGAGATTTTAGGTAGGGATAGTAGTGGAGAAGAAAAAGAGGAGCAAAACGTGTTCAACGACGTTTTGGACGAGTACTACGCGAAGCTCGAGTTACAACAAGGCGTCGTGCAAAGAAATCGCGCGGAAGCGCAAGCGTTGAAGAAATTCGAGAAACTGAAGAAAGATCAAGAGAACAGGTTGAAAGTTCTCGAACGCGACGCGGAAAAAGAAATGCAGAGAGCGGAACTGATCTCTCGGAACGTGGATGATGTGGCGAACGTGTTAAACGCGGTCAACGACGCGTTGGCGAGCGGGATGGCGTGGGACGATTTAGAATCTATGATTCACGAAGAGAAAAGGAGAGGCAATCCAGTCGCGAAGTTCATTTCGAGCTTAGATTTGAAGAACAACCAAGTGACGATAAAGCTCGCTCCGAAAGAGGACGTTGAGATTGACGAAACGACCGGCGAGGAAGTCGTCGTGAAGAAGCACAAACCGATCGACATCCCGCTCGATTTGAGTTTATCGGCGTTCGCGAATTGCAACGCGCGTTTCGACCTGAAGAAAAAACACGATACGAAACTTGACAAGACGGCTAAACACCACGACAGAGTCGTTTCGGACGCAGAGAAGAAAGCGTTGATGAAAATAGAGACTTTGAGAGAGAAAGCCCTTCCAGGCGCGAAAGCCGCGCGAACGCCGTTTTGGTTCGAAAAGTTCATCTGGTGGGTCACCTCGGAGAATTGTTTAGTTTTACACTCGACCGATAACACGCAAGCAGAAATGCTGTTCGCGAAATACGCGAACAGAGCGGAAACTGGGAACGATTGCTTCATCTTTTGCGACGAAAACGGCGCGCCGGCGATTACGCTCGTCAAACCGCCGCCGCGATATTCCTCGGCGAATGGTAACGGCGAAAGCGCTACTACGCTGAAAGTGCCCTCTCTTTCACTCGCACAAGCTGCGCAGGCTACCGTCGCGAGAAGTGAGTGTTGGGCCAAGAAACGGTCCGCGTCGGCGTGGTGGGCGAGAGCGCGAGATATCTCCAAGCGTCGATGGGACCTACCGGAAGATGCCAGTTTGCTCCCGAGCGGTAGTTTTGCTCTCGTGAAAGGAGCGCGCAAGAAGTTCTTACCGCCGGCGAAACCGGAAATGGGTTTCGGTTTACTTTTTGCCGTCGTCGCGAGTGGTGAAAATACCTCCGGACACGAAAAAGAGCGCGTGGTAAAATCAGAATCCGCGGATGCGACGTTTTACGACGAAGACGGGGACGAAAGGCGGGGTCGTAATATTCGAGAAATAAGCAGCGCGGAGGAGGAGGAGGAAGAGGAAGAGGAAGAAAACGAAGAAGAAAACGAAGAAGACGAAGAGGAAGAAACGAATGTAAATGGCGAAAAAGTGGTAAACGAGCTCGCCACGCAGATGGAGTCAAAAGCTTCGATCGATGCCGCAGGAAAAGGCAGAACGAAGCAAAACGAGGTTTTCGAAGGCACAAAAAAACGCCTCTCCGCTGCGCAGCGCAAACAGATGAAGAAGAAAGGCGGGGGGTTGAACGGTAGCGGTGACGACGACGACGTTTTTGACCCGCTCAAAGCGGCGGCCGCAGAGGCCGAGAGCAAAGAAACAAGCATTTCTAACGACGACGAGATTGAAGAGGACGAAGAAGAGAGCGACATCGACGACGGGTGTAAAGAAAAGAAAACAAACGACGCCTCGTCCGTCTCGAATCCCAACAAGCCAAAAAAACGCGGAAAATCCGCGAAAGCGAAACGCGCGGCTAAAAAATACGCCGAACAAGACGACAAAGATCGCGAACTGGCCATAAAGTTACTCACGATGAAGCAAAAAGAGTCGAAGAAAGATAGGAAGAAAGCAGCTTTAGTGACATCGTTGAAACCAGAGATGTCTTCTTCTTCGGATGCCGCGACGATGAAAAAGAAGCAAATCGTCCTTCCCGAAGCGCCGACGCCGGAAATGCCAAACTTGAAAGAACGCGGCATTAAACCTTTGGTGTACGAACCACCAGACACCATCGACGACGACGACAGGAACAGTAGCGACGACGACGAATCGACGAAAAGTCTCAACATCGCCGTCATCCACGAGCGTCGCGATACACAAACCGAAATCGCGTTGCGTCAACTCACCGCGCAGCCGTTTGAACTCGACGGCGTGTCCTTTTGTCTCCCCGTCTGCGCCCCGTTTCAAGTCCTCGCGAGTTACAAGTTTCGCATCAAACTCATCCCAGGAACGCAAAAAAGGGGTAAAACGGTGAAAGATTGCGCGAACATCCTTTTAAAAGCGCCGATATATGCGTCGAACGAGGAAAAAACCGCCGCGCGCGAAGCGCTCGAGACGAAAATCGAAGAGTGCGCTCGCTCGCTTCCGCTCGGCGGGTGTAAGATTACGCTGCCTCCGGGCGCGATGAAAGAGCTCCAAAAACAGCAAAAAAAGATGAAAAAGAATAAAGTCAAGACTAAAAAGTCCTAGAGAGCTGCGTGTTTCTACGCGTTCGTGTTGAAAATGTACTCATCATCGCATTACCGCCGCTAAAACTCTACTCTCTGCGCGCTTTCGCTCGGTGCCAAAAGTGACTCAAATCGTTCATCCTTTCCACGCACAACCCGGGGATTTCCCCTCGTTCTTCTCGTATTTCTCGAAAATTCCCGAACGCACCTATCGTTTCGCTACACGTCGCGCACAACGCCATTAAAAATGCCACGAACAGTTCCATTTTGATCGAGAATGCGATGAATAAAGATGCGTTGTTGTTCTCCTCGTGCATCTTTGCGCTCGATTTTGACTGAACATGAATCTGTCTCGACGCCGCGTGGCACACGACGAGAAAGGACAAGAGGAATAGTAAGAGGCCTTTTTGCCTCTGTGCATTCGCGTCCATTTTATACTCACTAACTCTCTCTTTATATATATCTCTCGCGTGCTCCTTCCTTTATACGTCAGAGTTCTCCGCACACAAAAGTGTCGACATTTTCGGGAAAATCCGTCACTTGAAAATCCGTCACTCCGCGCGAGATACTCAAGACGATGAAAGAGGAAGAGGAGCGTCGATCGCTGCTCCTCGTAACGACGACGCGTTCGAAAAGAAGTAATTATTTCAGCGAGAGTTTCAAAACTCGCTTTTTGAAAAGTAGTTCGAGGACGCTCGAGGATGATGCGTCTTCGTCTTCTTCTTCTCTTTTGTCGTCTGCTTTGACGGGGACATCGAGCCGCGTGATGATGATGTTCGCGATGTTTACGTTTATGTTCGTGGGTATCACGTTCGAACGAACGAAAAGAGAAGGAGAGAAAGGAATGCGTTTTCAACATCTCGGAGATACTCTGAATACGACCACGGATGATATCGCCGAGAATACGACGAGTACTACGAAGTTAACGTTCACGTTATACACCGCGTGTTCCCCAATGGACAAAGTCTTGCCCACGCTGAGAGGCAAAGGAAGCGACGATATCAATGACGACGATGTGAAAGAATACGACTGGTTTTCCAGAGTCAAAGCGAAACTGGTACTCAAAGACGACGACGAGAATATCGGCGGGAACGATTTTAGCTTCAACAGAGGTATTCCGATGGAGCAGATAACATGCGGCGAGTATCGCGTCGAGACGGGGTTGATGAAGCGAGGGACGGCGTTTGGGTTCGCCTTGTACGAGATACCACCCAAAGATGATGATGATGATGATGTTTCGAGTTTAGGAAGATTGATACATTACGAAAACCAACGGAACGACGCGTACGAGTTCGAACCTGAGGGAGCGGTCGTGGTGAAAGATATCGGGTGTTTGACGACCGATCCCAAGAGAGTGGATAAAAGGTGCCCGTGGGGTGAGAGAGGCGGCGTCGTCGGCGGGTACTCGTCCTCAATCGCGGAAGACGAACGCGAACATCCGTTTGGAATGCGCGAGTGCACGTATAAGTACGAATACGGCGACGTGACGTTTTATAACCGAGTCTTTGACGGGAAGCAGTTGGAGTACGTGTGGGGGAGTTGTTTAGAGTCGTGTCCGGCGTTTACGAAACATCCGTTTTGCGCCGCCGCGGCAACACCAACATCACCACCCATAGAAGAAGTAGAAGAAAAGAAAGAAGAAGAAGAGGAAGAAGAATCATCCACGAGCAATCAAACCTCCGAAGTCAACGACGAAGAAGAAGAAGATGAGGAAAACGAAGAAGAAGAGTTTACGTGCGAAGATGGCCATCACGTCATCGCCGACGGAGAGACGAATTCCTGCGGCGAATGCCCGCCTGGTTCTTTTTCGTTCACGCCGAACGACGCGTCTTGCCAACTGTGTCCGAAAGGATTTTTCCAACCGTTCGGTAAGAGCGAACGGTGCGAGGCGTGTCCGAAAGGCATGTACCAAGACGAAGAAGGTCAGAGGTTTTGCAAACCGTGCGACGGATCGGAGATATCGCCGGACGATATGACAGAATTGAAGATGGAGGAGTTGCACGACGAAGGCGTACCAATCGGTGGCGTCGCATGGAAAATGGTATCACCCGCCACTAATGATTCGCCATCGTCGTCTCGTTTAGGTGTCACAAAGCGTCGTTCGTCTCGTCGCGAACAAAACAATAGCAATCGTAAACTGTTAGGAGGAGGTTTATTCGGTAAAGGCGGGTGGTTCTCGGACGATGACGACGAGAACGATATCAACGGCGACGGCGTCGTCGACGCGAGGGACGTCATCGAGCGAGAAATTGAAGACGCGAGAGCGAAAGGTAAAGGCGCGGAGAGTAAAGATCAGTGCGTCGCGTCGTCTGCTTCGCCGGTCATCGTCGTCGACGACCAGGACGGTACCATCGCGACGAACGACGACAAGAGCACGCCGATTGACGTAAACGTCACGAGTGAAATGACGAAAGATAGAGTGATTCCAATGCCGACGACGCCGAAGGTAAACGTCGTCGTGAGCGACGAAGCGAAAGAGGCGAGGAAAGACAGAGAACCGGAAGCCACGTTTGAATCCGCGGCTCAAGAGACTCCTTTTCCGGTCAACACTCTTGACGCGGCGGCGGGTAATGTTTCCACCAAAGCGACTGAGATTGATCCGGAAGTCATCGCCGACGAAGCCGCGACGCTTAAAAATTCCGTCCGTCACGAAAAAGAGCTGAACGATTTGCTTCGAGAAAAGGAAGTCGACGACGACGATACCATCGTGGACAAGAAAATCGTGAAAGAAGAGGCAATCATCGAAACGTTCGAGAAAGTAAACGTCAAAGAACTCGAGAAGATTGATCAGACGTTAGCATCCGTTGCCGCTGAAGAAGCGGCGACGGTAAAAGACGCGTCCTTATCCACATCGGTAGATGTCGAAGAAACCAAGGAGGATTCAACGGCGACAACGACGACGATGACATCTTCTTCTCCTTCTTCTTCTTGCGACGAAACCGTGCGAGGTGAATTCGGCGTCGGCTACCGCGGGTGTCAAACGACCACCAGAACTGGGAAGAAATGCATCGACTGGTCCAAACAACCGTTCGGGAGCAAATACGGCGTCGCGCACGCAAAGTGGTCGCACCAATCGCAACCCGATTTCATGGATGAAAATCCGCGGAACTATTGCCGAAATCCGAGCGCATCCGCGGATGGCATTTGGTGCTACGTGGACGCGCAAGGCGGCTTCGATTCATGCGAACCAATCAAACGATTTGCCGCCGGTTTAGGCATCGACAACCTTCCCATCGAAGAAGAAGAAGAATCAAAAGAAGTTAAAGAACAAGAAGAACAAGAAGACGTCTTCACCATCGCCGCGGCGGATCGCTTCGAGAAAGAAAAGCAATTTAGAGTTTAGGGTCTTAGATAAAATTAGGGTTTAAGAGAAAAAGGGAAGAAAAAATGGTACAAAATTCACACAAAAAACGCTCTCTTTTGTTGGTACATACACACACACGTAAGATGTCGACTGGGGAGGAAACCCATCCTTTACTTTTGTCCAAGAACACGAAGTGCAATACTCTTTCTCTTCACGACGAGGTACGCGAAAACGATGGCGTTTTGAAAGTCGGATTTGATGTTGGGGAAAAATCATTACAGAGGAGGAGCCGCGGACATCAATGTGTCCTCCTCGCGTTGGCGGCCATCGCATGCTCGCTTCTCGTCCTGAAAATACGCGTGCACTCAGAATTCGACGAAACAAAGCTAGGCGCGACCACGTACTACGAAAATCCAGTGTATACGGATCAAAACACCGACCCGATGACGGAGAAGAACGTAAACGATATCAAAACGTCTCGTTTGGCAGTCACCTTGCACACCGGGTGCTCGCCGCACGAAAAGCTCCCGTGGCACATCGAAGACAAATCCACGTGGGGTCAAGAAGTCGGCGCGAAAATCATATTTAAATCCGATACGAACGATTTCTTCTTCGAACGAGGGGTGGAGATGGAAAACGTCGGGTGCGGGTCGTATTCGATCGAGACGGAGGACTTACTCGTCGGCATGCAGTTCGGGTTCGCGTTGTACCAGAAGAATAATCAAACGGCGCACCAAGCGACGAAGGATATCGGGTGTCGATCGGAATCGGACTCGGATACGAGATGTCCGTCGTGGAAGTCACCGCATGGGGACGGTATCCGAGGCGGACCGATGGAGATGACTGAATGCACGTTTCAATATAAATACGGCGCGGTGACTTTTTACAACCGAGTCTTTGACGGCGAGACGACGGATTACGTTTGGGGAAGTTGTTTGGACACGTGCCCGGCGTTTACGAGAGCGCCGTATTGTGGGAAATCGGAAGAGGTGCCACAAATTGGCCAGCTTGAATTGAGAGAAGATGAAAAGTGCACGCCGGGCGAGTATTTACAAGCAAACGGCAAGTGCCAGAGATGTCCGGTTGGACATTACTCCGGGGAAGCCGAAGCGAGCGAGTGTCAGCCGTGCGCGGCGGGAACCATGCAACCAAACGAAGGTCAAACTGAATGCATCGCGTGCCCGAACGGGTGGTACCAGAGTGAAATCGGTCAGCAATACTGCGAATCCTGCCCTGGCTCGAGAGCGGACTCGTCGAGACGCAAGTTACAAGGCGGCATGCTCGATAAGATGAAAAATTTCGATTGGTCAAAGTTCGGGTCCGTAGATGGCTGGGAATGGATACAAAACACAACCGAGACGATCGTGAACAAAACGGAAACCGCGTACGACGATGCCAAGAATGCCGTGAATAGCACGTTGACCAGCGGCGCGGACGCCGTGAAACAATCGGCGAAGAAAGCCTCGGACGCGGTCTCCGACACGTTTAGTAAAACGAAAGAGAGCGCGGAAGATTCAAAGGACACCGTCGATGCAGCCGCCGCGGACGCGAAGGAAAAGACGGACGACGCAATCGACGACGCCAAAAAAAGCGCCGAAAAGACAACGGAGGATGTGAAAGTGGCGGCGAAGAAGACGCAAGAAAGCGCCGAAAAGGCAACGGAGGATTCGAAAGAAAACGTCGACGATGCCGTGAACGGCGTAAAGAAAGCGACGGTTTCCGCCGAAGAAGCTGCGGAAGACGCCGCCCACGACGCCAAGGAGAACGTCGAGAAAGCAACGACGACTGATCCGAAACAAGCTGTTGACGATGCCGCGCACGAGGTGAAGAAAGCGACAGTTTCTGCGGAAGAGGCTGCGGAAGATGCCGCCAACGCGAGCAAAGAGAGCGTCGAAGATGCCGTGGAAACGGTGGAAGACGCGGCAAAGAAAGTGGGGTCTCACGGCGGTAACGATAGCGATAGTGATGGTAGCGAAAGTAGTAGCAGCGAAAACACAAGCGACGACGACGTCGTCGTCGAAAAGAGCGTCTCAGTTGAAACGACGACGACGACGACGAAAGAGGCGAAGGAAGAGAGTAGCGGACCAGTCGCGCAGGCGACTACTCCTACTTCCATCTCTAGCGACGAAACTTCTTCGTCTTCTTCTTCTTCTTCAACTACTACGAGC
>Ga0209309_10000907_pt1 | contig 31802 bp, 30 predicted proteins | sample COGITO_mtgs_1204_2_FD_184807 | JGI IMG/M metagenome (GOLD analysis project Ga0209309, IMG submission 184807) | Pelagic marine microbial communities from North Sea - COGITO_mtgs_120412 (SPAdes) (version 2) | ecosystem: Environmental > Aquatic > Marine > Epipelagic ... | reverse complement strand
TGTACTCGATAATTTAGAAGAAATTCTCGTTACCAGTGATGTTGGCGTAAATACAACCCTAAAAGTAATTGAGCGTATTGAAGCACGCGTTTCCAAAGATAAATATGTAGGAACGGAAGAGTTAAACCAAATCCTACGGGAAGAAATTGCTGGCCTGTTAAGCGAAGTTGATTCAGGCAACGCAACCGAATTTGAAATACCCGAACGTTCCGGACCACACGTAATTATGGTGGTTGGTGTAAATGGGGTAGGGAAAACAACCACAATCGGGAAGTTAGCTTATCAATTTAAAAAAGCAGGAAAAAAAGTAGTATTAGGAGCAGGCGATACGTTTAGAGCCGCGGCGATAGATCAATTGCAAATCTGGGCAGACCGTACCGAAGTTCCTATAGTAAAACAAAGCATGGGTAGCGATCCAGCCAGTGTAGCGTTTGATAGTTTGCAAAGTGCTGTAAAACAAAACGCAGATGTGGTTATTATTGATACTGCAGGACGTTTGCACAACAAAGTAAACCTGATGAATGAACTTTCAAAAGTAAAACGCGTGATGCAAAAAGTTATTCCAGATGCGCCGCACGATGTATTATTGGTGCTAGATGGTTCAACGGGTCAAAATGCTTTTGAACAAGCCAAACAATTTACCAACGCAACCGAAGTTACGTCGCTTGCAGTTACCAAACTCGACGGCACCGCGAAAGGTGGCGTGGTTATCGGTATTAGTGATCAATTTAAAATTCCGGTTAAATACATTGGTGTGGGTGAAGGAATGGAAGATCTTCAGGTTTTCAATAAATTCGAGTTTGTAGATTCGTTTTTTAAATAATTAAAAGAAACTAGATTGATTAAACTTGAGCCTTTTACGAAAGAAGATTTTCAAAGATTGATAAATTGGATAGATTCCGAAAGGGCGTTAATTCAATTTGCAGGACCTATTTTTTCATATCCGTTAACCACAAAGCAGCTTGAAGATTACGGTAACAAAGAAGGACTTGAACCCAAAAAAATAATAGACATTGAAACTGGAAACGTTATTGGTCATTGTGAGTTAAACTTTCAAAACGAATACCCTCGATTATCAAGAATTTTAATCGGAGATAAAAACTATAGAGGTAAAGGGTTGGGAAAACATATTGTTAGACTAATGATACAAGAGATAAAAAATAAAGTAGCTGTAGAAAAAGTTGATTTACGTGCATTTGGATGGAACGAAAATGCAGTACGATTATATAAAAATGAAGGCTTTGAAATACAGACTGAAGTTACCGGTCAATTTAAGTTCCATGACGAATCGTGGACAAATTTATATATGATAAAGCAAATTTAAAGTTCAAACATAGCTTACACTATTGCAATTATTGGTTTAAAATTACGACAATAGCAACAATAACAATTATAGAGAGTTAAAACCCTTTCTATTTCTTACTTAATTATTTATACTTAGAGAATGCGCACAAAATCACTTAAAAAAAACAAGATTAATGTAGTAACCTTAGGCTGTTCTAAAAACGTTTACGACAGCGAAGTGTTAATGGGGCAATTGCGCGCCAATAACAAAGAGGTTGTTCATGAAGAGGAGGGAAATGTAGTAGTAATCAATACATGTGGCTTTATAGCGAATGCGAAAGAAGAAAGTGTAAATACTATATTAGAATATGTTCAGAAAAAAGAAGAAGGAACGGTAGACAAAGTTTTTGTTACCGGTTGTCTTTCTGAACGCTACAAACCGGATCTTCAAAAAGAAATTCCCAATGTAGATCAATACTTCGGAACTACAGAATTACCAGGTTTGTTAAAAGCTCTTGGAGCTGATTATAAACACGAATTGATTGGCGAGCGATTAACGACTACGCCAAAAAATTATGCCTATTTAAAAATTGCTGAAGGGTGTGATCGTCCGTGTTCGTTTTGTGCCATTCCGTTAATGCGTGGAAAACACAAAAGTACGCCTATTGAAGATTTGGTAACCGAATCTGAAAAACTAGCAGCAAACGGGGTAAAAGAATTGATCCTGATTGCACAAGATCTTACTTACTATGGTCTTGATTTATATAAAAAACGAAACCTGGCAGAACTACTTAAAAACCTTGCAAAGGTTGAGGGTATTGAATGGATTCGATTGCATTATGCATTCCCAACCGGTTTTCCGATGGATGTATTGGATGTAATGCGAGAAGAGCCAAAAGTATGTGATTATATTGATATTCCATTGCAGCATATTTCGGATCATATTCTTAAGTCTATGCGTCGCGGAACTACATATGAGAAGACGACCAATCTTTTAAAAGACTTTAGAAAATACGTTCCCAATATGGCCATCCGTACGACACTTATTGTCGGATATCCAGGAGAAACGGAAGAAGATTTCCAATTACTGAAAAATTGGGTAGAAGAAATGCGTTTTGAACGTTTGGGCTGTTTTACCTATTCACACGAAGAAAATACACATGCTTTCAACTTAGAAGACGATGTGCCAGAAGACGTAAAAATGGATCGGGCTAATGAAATTATGGCTATTCAGTCGCAAATTTCTTGGGAATTGAATCAGCAGAAAATCGGTAAAGAATTCCGTGTTTTAATTGATAGAAAAGAAGGTAGTTACTTTGTGGGTCGTACCGAATTTGACAGTCCAGATGTAGATAACGAAGTGCTTGTTAATGCAGAAGAGGGTTATTTAAGAACCGGTGAATTTTTCAACGTAAAAATAACAGCCGCCGAAGATTTTGACTTGTACGGGGACGTAGTAAAGAGCTAATAAAATTATGAGAATTTCTTTTATAATATTCCTATTCCTTTTTATTTCTTGTAAAAATGAAGTAAAAAAAGAGGGTGAAACTTCTAATACAGAAGTACCTAGAAAAGTTCAGTTAATTTCCAATCCTACTACGGAAAACAGTTCATTGCCACGATTATTCAGTAATGGGGAGTCTCTTTTCTTATCATACGTAACACAACGGGATAGCCTTTCAACGTTATATTATTCAGAGTATAAATCTAAAACTTGGCAGGAGCCTATTGCGGTTAACTCCGGGGCAGATTGGTTTGTTAATTGGGCAGATTTCCCAGTTATAGCCGAAAATGATGGCACTGTTTTAACAAGCCATCTACAAAAATCAGCAAAAGGAACATACACGTATAATATAAAATTAGACCTTTACAATTCCGAAGAAAAAAGCTGGAAGAATGACTTTCTTCTCCATAACGATGGTACAAAAAGCGAACACGGGTTTGTTTCGATGATACCAAGCAAAAAAGGTTTTTTTGTAACATGGCTAGATGGTCGAAATACTGTTGGAGCTGGTCATGAGAACCACGATTCACAAAATGCAGGTGGTGCAATGACATTACGAGCTGCAACGGTTAACTTTAAAGGTGAAATTAATAGTGATACCGAGTTAGATAATAGCGTTTGTGATTGCTGTGGTACGTCATCAGTCATGACTACTAACGGACCAATCGTTGCGTATCGGGATAGAAGTAAAGAAGAAATTAGAGATATTTCAGTAATACGCTTTGAAGAAGGAAACCCGTTACCATCTCAAACAATAGGTACTGATAATTGGGAAATTCCTGGTTGTCCTGTAAATGGGCCTTCAATAGCTGCTGTTAAAAATACTGTTGCGGTAGGTTGGTTTACTGCCGTTGGAGGAGAAGGAAAAGTACAGATAATTTTTTCAAAGGATAGCGGGAAAACGTTTGGAAATCCGATACGGATCGATACCAGAAACGCTACCGGTAGAGTTGAAGTGGTTATGATTTCAGAAAAAGAAGCTGCCATCGTTTGGATGGAGCCACAAGACGAGGATGAAGTAATTAAAATTAGAAAAGTAGCTACTTCTGGAGTACTAGGGAAACCTATTGTCGTTTCAAAAATTAGTGCCGAGCGAGCTAGTGGTTTTCCCCAAATGGCAAAGCTAAACAATCAACTATTTTTTGCTTGGACGGAAACTGGGGATAAAAAAAGCATTACAATGGCTTCCTTGTTATTAGAAACCTTGTAGCAGTGAAAAAATTACTCATTCTTGGGCATACCTTTCCTGAACCGACTACAACGGCAGCAGGCTCACGGATGCTACAACTTATTGAGTTGTTTTTAGAAGATGGGTATTCCATAACATTTGCCAGCACAGCCAGTAAAGGAGAGAAATCTGCCGATTTAAAAAGTCTGGGAATCACTCCACAAACAATTCAACTCAACAATAGCTCGTTTGATGATTTTCTTCGGAAAGAAAGCCCAGCTGTTGTGCTTTTTGATCGATTTATAACAGAAGAACAATTTGGTTGGCGCGTCAGTGAAGTCTTTCCAGAGGCCATGAAAATCTTAGATACGGAAGACTTGCATTTTCTTCGGAAAGCACGTGAAATTTCTGTAAAACAAAATAAACCTGTTGAAGAAGCTAATTTATATACTGAAACTGCCAAAAGAGAACTAGCAAGTATTTGGCGGTGTGATCTGTCACTTATTATTTCAGAAGCTGAAATGGCCCTATTACAAGACACCTTTGCTATTCCAAAAGATCTATTGTTTTACGTGCCTTTTTTACTTTCTCCAGCTTCTAACCATGATGCCCTTCCTCATTTTTCTGAAAGAGAACATTTTGTTACCATCGGTAATTTATTACATGCCCCGAATGTAGATTCAGTACAAGTTTTAAAAAAAGAGATTTGGCCTCACATAAAAGCAAAACTTCCAAAAGCTGAACTACATATTTATGGAACGTATGCACCGCAGCAGATACAAGAATTACATAATCCTAAAGAAGGATTTATCATAAAAGGATGGGCAGAAAATAGTCATATCGTAATGCAAAAAGCCTGCGTGTGTTTGGCTCCCATTCGATTTGGCGCTGGCTTAAAAGGGAAGCTTATCGATGCTATGCAGTGCGGAACCCCCTTTGTAACGACCAAAATAGGAGCGGAGGGAATTTATAACTTTTCTACAGAAATAAATAACGACGAAGATAATTGGACTGACTTTATAAAGAAAGCTATCACGCTTTATACTAATGAAAAAGCTTGGTTAGAAAAACAACATCAAGGTTTTGAAACGCTCGTGAATCGATTTGATAAAACTCTTTTTATTAAACCGTTTTTAAAAAGGATTGACACGATACAAAACAACCTTCAACAACATAGAAGCAAACACTTTTTCGGGCAAATTTTACAACATCACACCGCACAAAGCACCAAGTTTATGGCGAAATGGATTGAAGAAAAGAATAAATAATACTTTATAACGGAAAAACCATCTTAATATTACTCCGCTCATACGGTACGTCGGGCTCTTGTTCTACTTCTACAAACCCAAATTTTCTATAAATATAAATAGCATTTTCCAGCTTCGTATTTGAATATAAAAAGAGCTCTTTAAATTGATTTTCTTTAGCAAAATCAATACAAAATTGCATTAGTTTTTGACCGATTTTCTTACCTCGTTGATTTGGCGAAACAGCCATTTTTGTCAGTTCAAAAGCGCCCTCTTCCTTCTTTAAAAGAGCAACGGTACCTAAAATTATGTCGTCTTCAATAGCGAAAAATATATGTCCGCCGGGATTTAAAATATATTGGTCTGGATTATCTAATACTTCTTTGTCAAAATCTTCAACAAAAAAATAGGTTTCCAACCATTCTACGTTAAGGTTATAAAAGTCTTGAGCATATTGTTGCTTGTAGGGTATGATTTTCATGAGGCGATACAGTCTGAAATTAAATAAGAAATAGCTTTCCCCAATTGTCCAGGGTTGGCTGAAAAAACCGGAGCTCCTTCACAAATGTGAATGTATTTACAATTTTGTTTTTTTGAAAAATAAGTCAAGAATTTTCGTGCTTCGGTTACCGTAAAACCGCTCGGTGTCATCGCACTGCTTCCTATATTCTCAATAGCATCTAGGTCTAATTCAACTCCAAAGTAATTGGTCTCAGCTTTAATAAATGTTGAAGCATTTTGAAGCGCTTTTGAAAAGGATACTTTTCCATGCCTACCGGCAGGCAGGTCTGAAAAGGCAATATCTTCAAAAATGGAATATTGGATGCGTTCGGGATTGGCGTCCATAGTTTCAAAAATAGCTTTTGAAGTATAATTCCGATGAATACCGAATATGGAATACTTGTCTAAATAACCATCTTCAAAAGCATAGGAAAATCCATTCCCACTATGGCGGTGTTCTAATGCTCGAAAATCGGTGTGAGCGTCAAAGTTCACACAATTTATTGGGTTGCCGATAGCTTGCGAAGCTCCTTTTAAATTTCCGAAGCTATTATTATGTCCGCCACCAATAATGATGGGAATTTTGTTTGCTTGAATAATATGTTTGATGGTTTTAGAAACTTTGTCATCAATTTGGCTGACTAATTCGCCTAGTTTTTCAAAATAATGCGGATCGGTTTCCCCGATTTTTTCTGCCTGCTCCATTTGACTTTTACAGTCAATTTCTCCCAAAATAATTAGATTTTCAGCTTTGGTAAGTAAATTGCTTTGAATATTACAAAACGATTGTAGAGCTGCTATCCAAGCGTCTCGAGCACCGGGTTTTCCATGGTTGGCCTGTACGCCAATATCTTCAGGAATACCGAGTAAGACATATTTTGATTGGATGTTTTTCAATTCTTCCCAATTAGAAACGGTTTTTACAGCAGCCCCTAGTTTTTCTTCTCCAGCTCTAGAACTCGTGAATTTCTCCAGGTTTTTTTCAGAATAAAATCGAACGAAATCCATTATACAAGTTCTCCTTTAATTAGTACTGAATCGATTAAATTACTCCCGAAGGAATACGGCAAATATCCATACGAAGGAATGGGTTTGGTAATAATCAGGCTTGCTACTTTTCCTTTGGTAATACTCCCGTGAGTATCGCTAATTCCCATGGCATACGCGCCATTAATTGTGGCTGCGTTAATTGCCTCTTCTGGCGTTAACCGCATTTTTATACAAGCCGTAGAAACCACAAAGTTCATATTTCCACTGGGCGTGGAACCCGGATTGTAATCTGTGGCCAAGGCAAGTGGTAATCCAGCATCGATTAACTTTCTTCCTGGCGTGTATGGGATGCTTAAAAAATAGGAGCAGGAGGGAAGTGCCACTGGCATGGTTTCGCTGCCTTTTAAAGCTTCAATATCGTCGTCAGTCAACACTTCAAGGTGGTCAACACTTAGTGCGTTGTATTTTACACCCGCTGCAATTCCGCCAATAGCATTAAACTGGTTGACGTGAATTTTAGGAGTAAGCTTGTATTTTTGAGCTTCTTTAAGAATACGTTCTGTTTCTGCAACTGAAAAATAGCCATCTTCACAAAACACATCCACATAATCAGCCAATTTTTCTTCAGCAATCTTCGGAAGCATCTCATTGCAAATTAAATCGATATATTCTGTTTTCTTCTCTTTGTATTCAGTGGGTACTGCATGTGCGCCTAAAAAAGTGGTTTTTATGGTAACCGGATAATTTTTTTCTAGTCTTTTAGCAACGCGAAGCATTTTGGCTTCTGCTTCGGTAGTAAGTCCGTAGCCACTTTTAATTTCAATGGCTGCCGTTCCTAATTTCATTACTTCTTCTAACCGTTTGGCAGATTGATTATAGAGTTCTTTTTCTGAAGTTTCTTGTAGTTTTTTGGCACTATTGACGATTCCGCCGCCTTTTTCAGCAATTTCTTGATAGGATAATCCTTTAATTCTATCTACAAATTCTTGTTCGCGGTTTCCGGCGTAGACAATGTGTGTGTGCGAATCGCACCATGCAGGCATTACAATTTTACCGGTGCAATCTATAGGTTTAAACCCTTCCACATTTGGAATGTCTTTCATGCCACCATAGTCTACTATAATACCATCTTCAATAAGGAGCCAAGCATTCTCAATACTGGGTAGTTGGTTCATCGCTGTTCCGCTTACCTTTTGTGGTGGATTTTCACGGGTTTGCAACAGTTTCTGTATGTGGGTAAGAAGTAATTTCATACCATAAAGATAGTAAACTTGTCAAGGAATTTATACCTTAGACGTTCAGAAAATTTTAGAAGTATGAAAAAGGAAAATTTAGGAATTAATACGATTTGTACACACGTTGGCGAAGTAAAAGACGAACAGTTTAAAGGAGCCGTTTCTCCCATTTATACATCAAGTTCATATGCCTATGAAGGTGTAGATGTAAAAAGGTATCCGCGTTATTTTAACACGCCCAATCAAGAAGCGCTTTGTAAGAAAATAGCCTTGTTAGAAAAATCTGAAGCTGGTTTAATATTTGGAAGCGGAATGGCTGCTATAAGTACTGCAATGCTCGCTTTTTTACATGCGGGTGATCACGTGGTGTTACAGAAAACACTCTACGGCGGAACCTATAATTTTGTGGTAGAAGAATTTGATAAATTTGGGATTGAATACGATTTTACGGAAGGTTTTGCTGAAACGGATTTCACTTCGAAAATAAAGGAAAATACGAAAGTGATTTTTGTTGAAACCCCTTCAAATCCGTTGATGCTTATCACCGATTTGGAAATGATTTCACGCATCGCAAAAGAGCAAAATATTGTAACGATGATTGATAATACGTTTGCGTCGCCCATTAATCAAAATCCGGCAGATTTCGGCATTGATATCATGATACACAGTGCGACCAAATATATGGGTGGCCATAGCGATATTTGTGCAGGAGCCGTTGCTGCTTCAGAAGAACACATTACTAAAATTTGGAATGTAGCTAAAAACTTAGGCGGAAACTTAAGCGATTACACTGTTTGGTTGCTAGAGCGAAGTATGAAAACTATGAAACTTCGGGTAAAAGCTCAAAATAAAAATGCTAAAAAATTGGCTAAATGGTTAAACAACCATGAGTTAGTCAAGCGGGTTTATTATCCAGGATTGAAAGATCATCCAGATTATCAATTGGCTAAAAAACAAATGCGAGGTTATAGCGGGATGCTTTCTTTTGAATTAAATGAAGATCTAGACGCTTCTAAATTTATGAAATCGTTGAAATTAATTAAAGAATCGATGAGTTTGGCCGGAGTAGAATCTACCATTTTATCGCCCACAAAAACATCGCACGCGTTGCTTTCTTCTGAAGAAAGAGAGCGACAAGGAATTAATGATGGTTTATTACGTTTTTCTGTAGGGATTGAAGAAAAAAGAGACTTAATACACGATTTGGAACAAGCGTTTGAAGCTATTTCAGAAGGAAAATTACAAAAAGTATAAAATGAAGTTAGATATATTAGCTATTGGCGCTCACCCCGATGATGTAGAGTTAAGTTGTGCAGGAACCATTGCAAAAGAAGTTGCAAATGGAAAAAAAGTAGGAATTTTAGATTTAACCCGCGGCGAACTTGGTACTCGGGGTTCCGCAGAAATACGAGATAAAGAAGCTGCTGATGCTGCTAAGATTTTAGGTGTTTCTATGCGGCATAACTTGGAGTTTTCGGATGGTTTTTTTGTAAACAATACGGCTGCCCAATTGGAAGTTATTAAAATATTGAGGAAGTATAAACCTGATGTAGTTTTATGTAATGCCATTGACGATCGCCATATTGACCATGGGAAAGGAAGTAAACTAGTAAGCGATGCTTGTTTTTTAAGTGGATTGCGTAAAATTGAAACCATCCATGAAAATAACCATCAAAAAGAATGGCGACCTAAACATGTGTATCATTACATACAATGGAAGGACTTAACACCTGATTTTGTGGTAAATATTTCTGGATTTTTAGATAAAAAGTTAGAATCTGTAGCGGCTTATAAGAGTCAGTTTTTCGATGAAAACTCTAAAGAACCTGTAACGCCTATTGCTACGGCTAATTTTACTGAGAGTATAACCTATCGTGCTCAAAACTTGGGAAGGCTTATTGGCGTGGAGTATGGAGAGGGCTTTACTACAGAGCGCTATGTGGCTGTGGATTCTATTTTTGATTTGATCTAAAAATTCCATTATTTTTATATTGTGCAAACGTGGTAAATACCTTATATTTGCACTCGCTTTTAAAGCGAAATTACATGGTGGTTGTAGCTCAGTTGGTTAGAGCATCGGTTTGTGGTACCGAGGGTCGCGGGTTCGAATCCCGTCTTCCACCCAAAAAGACAAAGCCTCTCGGAAACGAGAGGCTTTTTTTGTGTTTGTAAAATATTTTTTTTAGGTGCCTGAGTGTCCCGACGCTAGGAGGGGTGTATCGAAGGCCCGTCATTCAGTATTAAAGTTTATCTGCTGTGATTCTTCCTTCCCGATTCGCTATTTCCCAAGCGGTTTGAAAAATTAATTGCGCTCTTTTTGCCATAAGCTCATATTCAATCTTGTCAGGCGTATCCGTTGGTTTGTGGTAATCTTCGTGTGTACCGTTGAAATAAAAGATAATGGGAACATTGTTTTTTGCAAAGTTGTAGTGGTCACTTCGGTAGTAAAAACGGTTGGGATCGTTTTCGTCGTTATACTTATAATCTAATTCTAAGTTGGTGTACTTTTTATTTATTTCTTCAGAAACATCATGAAGTTCTTGACTCAGTTTATCACTACCAATTAAATAAATATAATTAGGAGTGTCTTTTTTGTCAGGATCAATACGACCAATCATATCAGTGTTAAGATCAGCTACCGTATTTTCTAATGGAAAGATAGGATTTTCGGTGTAATATTTTGAACCATATAAGCCAACTTCTTCTCCTGTAACGTGTAGGAAAAGAATAGAACGTTTAGGCCCATTACCGTCTTTTACGGCTTGTTGAAAAGCTTCTGCCATTTCTAATACAGCTGTAGTACCGCTTCCATCGTCATCGGCACCGTTATAGATAGTTCCGTCTTCTCTCATCCCTACGTGATCGTAGTGGGCTGAAAGTACTACGATTTCATCCGGTTTTTCCGATCCTTTAATAAAAGCTACCACATTTTCTGATGGTTTTGCGTCTTCCATTCTATTAAAATACGCTGCTGGTATGGTTTGGTAATAATTGTTTTCTTCAATAGGAGAGGCAATGCCGTGATCTTGATAAAAGTTACGAAGGTATTCCGCAGCAAGTTTTTGTCCTTTCTTACCGGTCATTCTACCTTGCATTTCATCACCGGCAAAGGTGTATAACATGGTTTTTAATTCTTCAGCAGTAATGCTATTGGCATAATCAACTCGCGTTTTTTTCTTTGCAATGGCTGTTTGTGCTGAATTGCATGATACAACAAGTAGGGTTAATAGGGAGAGAAAAAAATATTTCATTTATAGATAATTATTGATTTAAAAAAAAAAGAAGCTCTGATTGTAAGCTCAGAAGAATAGTAAAAGCCTTCTATATTGATTAAATTTTTATAGAAGGCTTATGATTTTTTAATTGAACGATGCGAGTTTATAGGTGTTATCCTCGGCTTTTTCATATTTTAAGGTATGTGTTTTTACCATTTCGTTTCCATCTTGATCTTGCGACTTAACAGAAATTTTCACTACATAAATGGTTTCAACGCCTTCAGTATCTGAAGCCTGTTCCGTAACCTCAATATTATCGTTGTTAAAAGCGGTTCCTTCCGGTAGGTCCATTTGCTTTTTAACTTCTTGAACAGCCATATCACGAACTGTTTGCACGTCTTTTTTGTCGCTTGCACACGCAAAAACTAATGTTGAAAATAATAAAATTGCAAATCGTTTCATAAAAAGTAAATTTTTGGTTGATGATAAAGATAGTTTAAGTTAGAAGCGATTTTCTAAAAATTATGTGAAAAAAATAAGAAGTGCTTCTTTATCATTGAAAATGAAACCTAACAATCTGTATATTTACAGTAAATTTTGAAATTGTATGAATATTGAACAAATATATACTGGATGTCTTTCGCAGGGAGCTTATTATATAGAAAGTGAAGGAGAAGTAGCTATTATTGATCCATTGCGAGAAACACAACCGTATACCGAGCGAGCAGAACGTGATCATGCCAAAATAAAATATATTTTTGAAACCCATTTTCATGCCGATTTTGTGAGTGGCCATCTTTCCCTTTCTGAAAAAACAGGAGCACCAATCGTTTTTGGTCCCAATGCAAATCCATCTTTCAATGCTTTAATAGCTAAAGATCAACAAGAATTTAAAGTAGGAAAGCTAACCATTGTTGCTTTGCACACACCAGGACATACCATGGAAAGCACGACGTATTTACTTCGTGATGAAAATGGAAAGGACCAAGCAATTTTTAGTGGTGACACCTTGTTTTTAGGCGATGTGGGTAGACCCGATTTAGCACAAAAAGCTGCAACGATGACGCAAGAAGATCTTGCTGGTATTTTATATGATAGTCTTCGAGAAAAAATTATGCCATTAGCCGATGATGTTACCGTGTATCCTGCTCACGGAGCGGGTTCTGCCTGCGGAAAAAATATGATGAAAGAAACGGTTGATACCTTGGGCAATCAAAAAAAGATGAATTATGCGTTGCGGGAAGACATGACGCGTGAAGAATTTATAAAAGAAGTGACCGATGGTTTGTTGCCACCACCTAGTTACTTTCCTTTAAATGTGAAAATGAATAAAGAGGGATATGATAACTTTGATGAAGTAATTGCCCGTGGTACCAATGCATTAAATCCTCAAGAATTTGAAAAGTTAGCAAATTCAACTGGAGCGGTTGTTTTGGATGTACGGCATCAGAAAGATTTTATAAAGGCACATATACCGAATGCTATTTTTATCGGTTTAGATGGCGGCTTTGCTCCCTGGGTAGGCGATTTAATTGCCGATGTACAACAACCTATTTTATTAGTAGTCGGAGAGGGGCGTGAAGAAGAAGCGGTAACCCGACTATCAAGAGTAGGGTTTGACAATACATTAGGATATTTAAGAGGAGGAGTGGAAGCTTGGGAGGAAGCTGGGAAAGAAATTGACAGCTTACAATCTGTTTCTGCTGATGTTTTAAAAGAAAAGCTGAATAACCAAGTGCCTGTTTTCGATGTTCGGAAAGATGATGAATTTAAAACAGCTCATATTCCCAATGCGAAACATACGTCGCTAAGTTCTATTAATAAGCATTTAGGTGATTACCCTAGTAAAGAACCTTTTTATGTGCATTGTGCAGGTGGGTATCGTTCGGTAATTGCAGCTTCTATTTTAAAAAGCCGTGGCATACACAATGTAATTGATGTTGCAGGAGGTTTTAAAGCGATAAAAGAAGCGGATATTGAAATAACAGCTTAGTTATAAAAATAAAAAACCCTGAGGTGGAGGGACTTCAGGGTTTCTTCTTGCTATTCATCTTTCTTCTTCATTGAATCTTAATTCTCAGCAAGATCTTCGAGGGTTTTTACTTTTGCCACTGTTCCTTTAATTTCAGCTAATTGACTGTTTAAAACAGTTTCTAAATTAGATGGAAATCGATTTTTCTTTAAGGTTTCTTGATATTCTTCCATACTCGCTTTTTCGCCACGAACACATTCTTCTAAAACGGATTCATCGTCATTTCCGCTTACGGCAGATTTTAAATCAATCCAAGTACGGTGCAATGTTCCTTTTGCGCTTCCGTTTTCGGCAGGTTTTTCATCTAACGAACGGATTTCTTTGTCCAATTCCGTAGCAAATTTATTACGTTGTCGTGCTTGTTGCTGTAAAAAACGCTTTAGATTACCATCTTTTGCATCTTCCATTGCCTTAGCAAATCCTTTTTCAGCATCATAATTTTTTTCAAGTAGTCCTTGTAAATTATTTACCAAGTCTTTATGAATATTTTCTTTTGCTTCTTCTCTTGTGGTTTTCATATATATTGTTTTTTTGATACACCTAAATTTACAATCTAATAAAGAGGATTAGTCTTAGTATTTTGCCAATTGAGAAGGGTTTAACAATGGGTGTTAACAAATGTAAAAACCTGGTGTTGAATTCAAGAAGTCAGTAAAAAGCAGAAAGCCCCGCAAATTTTTGCGGGGCTTTCTTTTTTGATCGAAGCCTGCTATCAACAGACAGGAGCAAAAAAAGATTATTTACGCTCGATTACTTTTTTAGCGGCATTAATAATGGCGTTAGCGTTTAAGCCATATTTTTCCATTAACTGTTCAGGCGTACCTGATTCTCCAAAAGTATCTTGCGTCGCCACAAACTCTTGCGGAGTTGGGGCATTTTTGGCTAATACTCGGGAAACACTCTCACCAAGACCACCTAAATAGTTGTGTTCTTCTGCAGTGACAATGCACCCTGTTTTAGTAACGCTATCAAGTATCGCTTTATTGTCCAAAGGCTTAATTGTGTGTATGTTAATTACCTCGGCACTAATACCTTCTTCATTCAATTTTTCAGCAGCTAGCAAAGCTTCCCATACCAAATGGCCTGTAGCTACTAGGGTTACATCGGTTCCTTCTTGTAAATGAACCGCTTTTCCTATCTCAAATGTTTGATCTTCAGAAGTAAAATTTGCTACTTTAGGTCTTCCAAAACGAAGATACACAGGTCCTTCGTATTCTGCAACAGCTAATGTTGCAGCTTTGGTTTGGTTATAGTCACAGGTATTGATAACCGTCATTCCCGGAAGCATTTTCATCAAGCCAAGATCTTCTAATATTTGATGCGTAGCCCCATCTTCACCTAAGGTAACACCGGCGTGAGATGCACATATTTTTACATTTTTACCACTATAAGCGATGCTTTGGCGTATTTGATCGTACACACGACCTGTAGAAAAATTAGCAAAAGTTCCAGTAAAAGGTATTTTTCCGCCAATAGTCATTCCGGCTGCCATGCCCATCATATTGGCTTCGGCAATGCCTACTTGAAAAAAACGTTTTGGGTGATTTTCTTTAAACGCGTCCATTTTTAAGGAACCGGTTAAATCGGCACATAATGCGACTACGTTTTCATTGGTTTTTCCAAGTTCAGTTAATCCTGCTCCAAAACCAGATCTTGTATCTTTTTTTCCGCTGTCTGTATATTTTTTCATATTCATTGCCCACGAAAGTGGGTATCTTTTAAGTTATACTTGTAGTTTCAATAAGTACGTTAATAATCACCCAGCGTTTCCGGGTTTTGTGATAATGCTTTTTCTAATTGCTCATCATTGGGTGCCTTTCCGTGCCAAGCGTGGGTGTGCATCATAAAATCAACACCGTTCCCCATTACTGTATGCAACAATACACAAACAGGTTTTCCGTTTCCGGTTTTTTCTTTGGCTTTTTTCATTCCGTCAAGTACGGCAGAAAGGTTGTTTCCTTCTTTAATTTCCAGTACATCCCAGCCGAACGCTTCAAATTTTTCTTTTACGTTTCCTAACGGAAGGACATTTTGAGTAGCACCGTCAATCTGCTGACCGTTTAAATCGATAGAAACAATTAGGTTGTCCACCTTGTTTCCGGCAGCATACATGATAGCTTCCCAATTTTGGCCTTCTTGTAACTCGCCATCCCCACAAAGCGTGTAGATTAAATGGTTGTCTTTGTTTAGTTTTTTTGTTTCCGCAGCACCGATAGAAGCCGAAATACCCTGTCCTAATGATCCCGAAGCGATACGAATGCCTGGTAAGCCTTCGTGTGTAGTTGGATGTCCTTGTAAGCGGGAATCTATATGGCGGAATGTTTTTAGTTCTTCCACAGGAAAATATCCCGATCGCGCTAAAACACTGTAAAAAACTGGGGAAATATGACCATTTGAAAGAAAGAAAAGGTCTTCACCAATTCCATCCATATCAAAGTCTTCTTTGCGGTCTAATAACTCTTGATATAAAGCCACGAAAAATTCAGTGCAGCCTAAAGAGCCGCCCGGGTGTCCCGAATTTACTGCGTGTACTTGCCTTAAAATATCCCTGCGAACCTGAACTACTAAATCCTCAAGGTGTTGTAAATCTGCCATTTGTGTTGTTTTGTTTTTCAGCATCAAAAATACGGTATTCTTAGGGCTAGGCAAAACTAAATTAGGGCAGTTATCAACGATTTTATGGAAGTTATTAAGGTTGGGGTAAAAGTTTTAAAATTAATTTCAATTAGGAAAGAAACAGGGCCAAAGGCAATGATTGAATAAAATTTCTTGTCTTGTGGTTCTTGTAGTCCCGATACACATTGGGGCAATCTTGATTCTTTTTCTGAAACGTTATTAATTCAATTCCTTCAGAAAAACTTACCTTTCAATCTAAACAAATCCTGTTATCTTTGCAGCTGCTTGTCAATTAGGGCAAGTTTCAGAAAAAATTGTGAATGCATTTTAAGTTAGAAAAAACCGATCCGGAAAGTAGTGCCCGTGCCGGGACCATTACATTAGATCACGGCCCCATAGAAACCCCAATTTTTATGCCAGTAGGCACCGTCGGGACGGTAAAAGGAGTGCATCAACGCGAACTTACAGAGGAGATCAATCCCGATATTATTTTAGGAAATACCTATCATTTATACTTGCGTCCAAAAACCGATATCCTTGAAAAAGCTGGCGGTCTGCATAAATTTATGAATTGGGATCGGAATATCTTGACCGATAGTGGTGGCTATCAAGTGTATTCGCTTTCAGCAAATAGAAAAATTAAAGAAGAAGGTGTAAAGTTTAAGTCGCATATTGATGGCAGTTTTCACTTTTTTACTCCTGAAAGGGTTATGGAAATTCAACGGACCATCGGCGCCGATATTATTATGGCTTTTGATGAATGCACTCCGTATCCGTGCGATTATAATTACGCCAAACGCTCGATGCATATGACGCACCGTTGGCTAGATCGATGTATTTCGCATTTAGATAAAACACCTTTAAAATACGATTACAACCAAACATTTTTCCCTATTGTACAAGGGAGTACGTATAAAGACCTTCGGAAACAATCTGCAGAGTACATCGCCTCAGTTGGAGCAGCAGGAAATGCAATTGGTGGTTTATCTGTTGGTGAACCAGCTGAAGAAATGTACGCGATGACCGAGGTGGTAACCGATATACTTCCAGAAGACAAACCACGTTATTTAATGGGAGTAGGAACGCCTATTAATCTATTAGAAAACATTGCTTTAGGTATCGATATGTTTGATTGTGTGATGCCCACCAGAAATGGACGAAACGGAATGTTGTTTACAGCACACGGAACCATAAACATAAAAAATAAGAAGTGGGAAGACGATTTTTCTGCGATAGATGACATGGATATTACTTGGGTAGATACGGCGTATAGCAAAGCATACGTGCGGCATTTATTTACTGTAAATGAATTATTAGGAAAGCAGATAGCCACCATCCATAATTTAGGATTTTATTTGTGGTTGGTTCGTGAAGCGAGAAAGCATATCTTAGCAGGGGATTTTACTTCGTGGAAAAACAAGATGGTAAAACAAATGGATAAACGCCTTTAATGTTAAGCATTCTCGATAGATACATATTAAAAAGGTACTTAGGAACATTTATATTATTGTTGCTATTATTTATCCCTATTGGTATAACAGTAAACCTTGCGGAAAAGATTGATAAAATGCTCGAAAATGAGGTGCCTTTTATCGAGATAGCAAAGTATTATTTAGACTTTACCGTCTATTTTGCCAATTTACTTTTTCCGTTGTTTTTGTTTTTATCGGTCATCTGGTTTACTTCAAAACTTGCCAATAATACAGAAGTTATTGCCTTTTTAAGTAGTGGGGTTTCGTATTATCGCTTTTTACGTCCGTATATGATTGGCGCAACCATTGTTTGCATAGGAGCTTTGGTATTGGGAATGTATTTAGCACCCATGGCCAGTAAAGGGTTTAATGAATTTAAGTACAAATATCTCAAGAAAGGAAAACAAGACCGGGCACAGTCTAATGTGTACAGGCAGATAAACGATAACGATTATATTTATGTGAGTTATTTTAATGTAAAGGAAAAAACAGGAAATAACTTCACATTAGAACATTTTGAAGGTAACGAAATGGCGTATAAGCTTTCAGCAAGCCGTATAAAATATAATGAAAAGGATAGCTCTTATACATTGTATAATTATAAGAAAAGGATTGTTGGTCAACATGAAGACCAACTTTTAAAAGAAACAAAACTCGACACTACCTTTTCATTTGAAATGGAAGACCTTACTCCAGTTGAATACATCGCTGAAACCCTTAATTTTACAGAACTCAACGATTTTATTGAAAGGGAAAAAGCAAAAGGATCCTCCTATATTAACCGATATGAAGTAGTGCGCTACAAACGGTGGAGTTTACCTGTTTCAGCTTACATTTTAACCATTATTGCCGTTGCAGTTTCTTCAGTAAAAAGAAGAGGCGGAATGGGCGTAAACCTAGCTATTGGTATTGCCATTGGGATGACTTTTATTTTCTTCGATAAAATATTTGGGACGATGGCCGAGCAAAGTACTTTTTCACCTTTTATTGCTACGTGGTTTCCTAATTTTGTATTTGGGATCTTAGCTATTTACCTTCTTAGAAATGCCAAACGCTAAACTACTCAATTACCTACATTTACACGGTATCGTTTTTATTTGGGGCTTTACAGCGGTCTTGGGCGCCTTGATTTCAATCGACGCCATTCCATTGGTTTGGTTTAGAATGTTATTGGCTTCAGGATTTATATTGTTGTTTGTTCTGCTGAAAAAAGAAAAACTACGCTTTTCAGTTAAAACATTGTCCCGTTTTTTCTTTGCTGGCTTTATCATTGCGTTGCATTGGCTGTGCTTTTTTGGAGCCATAAAGGAATCTAATGTTTCGGTAACCCTAGCAATTATGTCAACTGGGGCATTTTTTGCATCGATATTGGAACCGCTTTTTTACAGAAGAAAAATAATTGGGTATGAGGTTTTCTTCGGAATCATCGTAATCGCGGGATTATACCTTATATTTAATGTAGAAACCGATTATATATTGGGAATAGGCTTAGCCTTGGCTGCCGCATTTTTAGGAGCTGTTTTTACCATTATTAATGGCGCATTGGTAGTAGAGCATAAGGCTTCGGTTATTTCGTTGTACGAGTTGTTTTTCGGTGCATTGTGTATAACTGTGTATTTAGCTTTTCAAGGAAAAATTACGTCGGAACTATTTCAGTTAACGACAAATGACTGGCTGTTACTGCTATTATTAGCTTCCGTATGTACCGCATATGCGTTTTTAGCTTCGGTACATGTCATGAAATGGATTACTCCTTATACCGTTATGTTAACTGTAAATCTGGAACCTGTGTACGGAATTATCTTAGCGTTGCTTATTTTAGGCGATTCGGAACATATGAATACGGAGTTTTATTATGGAGCTGCCATTATTATAGTAACGGTAATCGCTAATGGAATTATTAAAAATAGATTGCAAAGAAAAAAAAGACGATTGCCCAATACCTAAAAACAAAATTTTATCTTTGTAAGCTAAGCAAAAAACTACAATCTAAAGATAGTATGGAATATCTTGAATTCGAATTACCTATAAAGGACTTACAGGAACAGTACGAGAAAGCTTGCCAAATTGGAACTGACAGCGAAGTAGATGTTACCAATACCTGTAAGCAGATTGAGAAAAAATTAAAGGAAACCAAACGGGAAGTATATAAAAACCTGACCCCGTGGCAACGCGTACAATTGTCTCGTCATCCCAACCGTCCCTATACCATGGATTATGTTAAGTCCATTTGTGGGGATTCTTTTTTGGAATTACACGGTGACCGTAACTTTAAAGACGATAAAGCCATGGTAGGCGGTCTTGGTAAGATTGGCGACCAAAGTTATATGTTTATCGGGCAACAAAAAGGGTATAATACCAAAACCCGACAATACCGTAATTTTGGGATGGCAAGTCCTGAAGGATACCGTAAAGCGCTACGCTTAATGAAATCTGCCGAAAAATTTGGGTTACCCGTAGTTACTTTTATCGATACGCCTGGAGCGTATCCTGGATTGGAAGCCGAAGAACGCGGTCAAGGGGAAGCCATTGCTCGAAACATTATGGAAATGACCCGTCTTAAAGTACCCATAATGGTTATCGTTATTGGAGAAGGAGCTAGTGGAGGTGCCTTAGGAATAGGTGTAGGCGATCGGGTTATGATGCTTGAAAATTCATGGTACTCCGTAATTTCTCCTGAAAACTGCTCTTCTATCTTATGGAGAAGCTGGGATCACAAGGAGCAAGCCGCTGAAGCATTAAACTTAACAGCAAAAGATGCCAAAAGATTAAAGGTAATCGATTTGATAATAAAAGAACCATTAGGTGGCGCGCATAGTAATCGTGAAAAAACATTTTCTACTGTTTCTAAGACCATTGAAAAAGTATATGAAGAATTAAAAATCTTATCACCAACCGAATTAGTCAATCTTAGAATGGAAAAATATTCCGAGATGGGAGTCTTTAAAGGCTAACTTCAATTATAACAACCCTTTCAAAAATCCGGAGGTTCGTCTTCGGTTTTTTTTGTACCTTATTAACAATAATTTTAAGTTATCAACAGTCTAAATGTTGATGACTGGTTAACATCGAAACTTTTAATTTACCCGTTTCAGTTAACATTTTCTTTACATTCGCCTTATGGAAAAAGTACAACAGCAAGCTAAATATAAATCAAAGTCTTCTCAAGTTATTTCGCTGGAGAAAGGAAAATTACCTCCACAAGCTGTTGATTTAGAGCAAGTTGTACTTGGAGCGATGATGATTGATAAAAAAGGAGTCGATGAGGTAATTGACATCCTACACGCCGATGTGTTTTACAAAGACTCTCACAAGCGTATTTTTGAGGCCATCCATACACTCTTTGAAAACAGCGAACCGGTGGACTTATTAACCGTTTCGTCCCAATTAAAAAAGGACGCAACCCTGGAAGCTGCGGGAGGCGAATTTTACTTGGTTCAACTTACGCAAAAAGTGTCTTCCTCGGCACATATTGAGTTTCACGCGCGAATCATTCTTCAGAAATTCATTCAACGGAGTTTGATTAAAATTTCAAATGAAATTATTGAAGATTCGTATGATGAAACCACCGACGTTTTTGATTTATTAGACACCGCTGAATCTAAATTATACGAAATTACCCAAGGAAATATAAAACGTTCTTCGGAAACAGCGCAACAATTAGTAATCCAAGCGAAGAAAAAAATTGAAGAAATAGCCAATAGGGAAGGACTTTCTGGAATTCCTTCTGGCTTTGAAGATATAGACAAATTGACTTCCGGTTGGCAACCGAGTGATTTAATCATTATTGCCGCTCGTCCTGGTATGGGTAAAACGGCCTTGACCTTGTCTATGGCACGTAATATTGCAGTAGATCATAATATTCCAGTCGCGTTCTTTTCACTGGAAATGTCTTCGGTACAGTTAATCACGCGATTGATTTCTTCGGAAACACAATTGAGTTCCGAAAAACTCCGTACTGGAAATCTGGAAAAACATGAATGGGAACAGTTAAACGTTAAAGTAAAAGGACTGGAAAAAGCACCTTTGTTTATTGATGATACGCCTTCGCTTTCCATTTTCGATTTACGGGCAAAAGCCAGACGATTATCATCGCAACACGGCATTAAACTGATAATGGTCGATTACCTGCAATTAATGACAGCAGGAGGAAACAAACACGGCGGAAACCGGGAACAGGAAATCTCGACTATTTCTCGAAACCTAAAAGCCTTAGCAAAAGAACTAAATGTTCCGGTAATCGCCTTATCCCAATTATCACGGGCCGTGGAAACGCGTGGAGGAAGTAAACGCCCTTTGCTTTCTGACCTTCGGGAATCTGGAGCCATTGAGCAGGATGCCGATATTGTATCGTTTATTTACCGTCCCGAATACTACAAAATTGATGAATGGGACGATGAAGAACGCACACCCACCCAAGGGCAAGGGGAATTTATCGTGGCCAAACACCGTAACGGTGGGTTGGATGAAATACGCTTGCGTTTTGTGGGTCATTTAGGACGTTTCGAAAACTTAGAACGCTTTAATGTTCCCAATGAAATCCATTCCCGAATGAACGACGCCGCCAACGACGATACCTTTAAAACAGACAGTCTGCCCTCCGCAGATGAAGCGTTTGGTAGTTCTATGAACAACGACTTACCACCGGATGATGATAATGAGGTGCCTTTTTAGAGATTGGTTGGATTAGTAGACTATTGGTATTGCGTACGTTACGTAAATAAGAGGTTATAGATTACAGGAAATAAGAGCCCGGACAAAAAGGTGATCGATTTTGTGATTTGACTTTATTGAGTATATTTGAAACACTCCCTTACTTTTTTAAACAGAAAATAGATAAGATATATACGCTTTTGTGTTTATACTTGTGTTGGGCTTAATTTAAAAAAAATATGGGTAAACTTTATGTACCACCTGAAAAGGAAATAATTGGCCCTTGGCTATTAGGATCAAAAGAATTGGAAGAGTTGGATGAAGTCGTCGAATTTATTGATGATAAATTAAAAATATCTTACAAAAAAGAATTCAATATAAAAGCACAAAAGTTTCTTGATAATGGAAAATACGGCTCGTTAGAAGAGGCAATTGAAAAAGAATATAGGCAATACTTCAAAGCACGCAAAAAGAAAAACATAGTTCTAATATCAAATGATGAAACTCGATTAATAGATGACAGGTTAAGAAATATCCTAATAGACAATAAATTAAAATCTTTTCGCCCAAAAGAATTAACAATTGATATTGAATATGGATATACAAATGTTTTTAGTTTTGACGTAAAAAAAAGATTTGATGGAGCTTTAAAGTACAAAGTAAGATGTATGGATAGCGAAATTGAAAACGAGATAAGTTATAAAATTGAAAGTTGGATAGAAAATAGTCAACCAAATAAAATATCTCAATTATGGAATAAATATTCAATTGCAATTTATTTTGTGGCTATATTCTTTTTAGTGTTTTCACTTTATAATGTTTATACCATTGAGACACCAAGAATTATCAATGTTTATCAGAGTGAAATAAATAAACTTTTATCAGATGGAATAAATAGTGAAAATCAATATAAAGCAACTGAATTACTTCTTAAATTAAACGCTAACTATTTTCCAGAAAATATTGAGCCTGTTTCAAAATTTAATCCTTGGGCAATAAGGTTAGCAGTATTTTCAATTTTAATACTTTTAATTTCTCATTTCAAACCTAAAACTACATTAGGATTAGGTAAACACAAAGGATTACTAAACTATTATAAAAAATATATTAAAATAATTATTGTAACAATACCTTCAATTTTCTTATTACCATATCTCATTAAATTGATTAAAATGGCATTTGGAATAGAATAAAAACTAAGTCCAACAAAGAACTAAGGTAAAAAACAACCTTTTTTTTATTAATTTTTGACACTATTTTTCTTTGGCTAGAACATATCAACCTAAGTTTTTGCACTTTTTTATTCTTATATATTTCTGATCTACCTTATTTTTCGATTGCCAAAGCTTCCTAGATATGCAATAGCTTATTTTCAAAAGAGTAAACATATACACTGCTTACATTTCCAGATAGCCTTCCTCAGGTTTTAAAGTACTAACTGAAAATTTGGTATCTTTGATTAAAAGACGAATAGATGGATCTTCAGTCACGAAAAATAGAATTTATACAAGAGTTTTTAAAGTTAGAGAGTGAAAGCGCAATTTCACGTCTTGAAAAACTACTACGGAAAGAAAATACGGCTGCTACTAGTGTAGAAAGTAAATCGTTGGGTAAAGAAGAATTGAATAACCGTATTGAACAATCGGAAACAGATTTTAAAAATAACCGTTTTAAAACCACCGATGATCTTTTATCGAAATACAAATGATGCTTTTAAAGGTTATTTGGTCAAAATTTGCCGAAAGTCAGCTTGATGAGATTTTTGAACGATATGAAAAGATAGCAAGCACAACGGTAGCAAAAAAACTGTTGGAAGGTATCATCAACGAACCAACAAAATTATTGAAGTCTCCTTATATAGGTCAAAAAGAAGAATTACTAAAAGATAGGCAAATCGAATATCGATATTTGGTTTTTAAAAACTTCAAATTAATTTATTCAATAGACAAACAAAAAGGAACTATCAAAATCGCAGATGTGTTTGATACTAGACAAAATCCCCTGAAAATTAAACGAACAAAATAACATCTTTAATCCCTTGCAAACGGAAGTCTCAACAATGACAATCAAAATTTTATATATTCAACGATATTATATTTTACTACTACTTCTCTTCTCAATAAACGCCTTACCTTCTCACATTTAATACTTAAAGCTAAAAACCTTCCGTAACAGTATACAATCGCAAAAAGACGAATTTCCGTTAGCATTCATTTAATTTAGTATATTGTCGTAAAAGCCACGAATCTTATTTCAAAAGGAAATCATAAACAACCTTTTATATTTAAGAAGAAAAACCATCTTAGCTATGAATAAAATTGTTTTACTATGCCTTGTTCTTCTTTTAACATCGTGTAATAAGAACGACGACAGACCAGAACAAATAGAACAAGGTCTAATTTTAGACCAAACGATAGCTATAAATGGAACAGAACGGGAGTATCATATCTTTGTCCCAAATGATCAACCCAATAATCCCGTTGTTGTATTACTGCACGGCAATACTGGAAGCTCTGACCAATCATTAGGGCTTACCAATGCTAAATCCCCACAAAAAGTATGGCTATCGATAGCCGAACAAAATAATTTTATTTTGGTCGTCCCCAATGGTAGTTTGGGTTCTACTGAAAGAAGAGGCTGGAACGATTGCAGAAATGATGCAGAAGGGCAACCACCAATGAATGATGTGCTTTTTATAGATCAATTATTGGGGAAAGTACAAACAGATTACGGGTATAATACAGGCAAAGTTTTTATCGCTGGGGTTTCAAACGGCGGCATTATGGCACTTAGATTGGCCATGGAAATCCCGGAAAAAATAACCGCTTTCTCAGCTGTAATAGCCTCCATGCCAGAAAACAGTGAATGCATAAATTCTACCGTGCCAATTTCTGCTTTATTTATGAACGGCACAGATGACCCAATTATCCCGTACGAAGGCGGACAAGTGCCCGGAAATCGAGGCAAGGTAAAATCCACGGAAGAAAGTATGGCCTACTGGATAGACCGAAACGGAACTAGTGAAAGCCCGATTGTAGGTATTATTCCAGATAGAAATACCGATGATGACTGCACCGCAGAACGGTTTTTATATACAAATGGCACTAATAATACGGAAGTAGCCCTCTACAAAATTACTAACGGCGGGCATACGGAACCCAGTATTTCGGAACGGTATAGCAATATATACCTTTCAATTGTTGGAAATCAAAATGCCGATTTTGAAATGGCAGCTAAAATTTGGGCATTTTTTAAAGATAAATCGAAATAAATTAACTGGAAAAATAAGGCGGACAATGGTTCATTTAGTATCTTACTTTCAACAGCATCCTAAATATTTTTAAAATAAACTTCCAAGGCTATTATTTAAGAAGGTTTGGAAACTATTTCAAATCTTTAGGGTTGTTATTTTGAAAGACTCTTTTTGGTCTATCGAAAATTTATCGTAAAATTTGAAGTGAAAACCCCGTAAAATTTTAGGCTGTTTGAGCCAGCTAAATAGTTCCCAAAGCACTATTTTTAAAGGCGAGTTCCTAAAATTTAGGGGTTGAGCAAAAAATTTAGATAAAGTTTCGTAAGCCTAGATTTTTTTGGTTCGTTTTTTCATCAATGGAAAAAATGAACATGTTAAATGTTTAAGACAGGATTGTCTTACCTTATAAGAATCAATTTTCAAAAACCTCCCATACATCAAATATGGCTCGAATTTTGTCGTTATACTATTCCCAAGAAAAACGGAATCTTATAAATGACAGCCGAAATTTTATTACAATGAAACATATTACCTTTTTAATACTACTTTTCTTTTCAATAAACGCTTCAGCTTCTTACATCTTAATTCCCATGGATGTCGATAGTCAGAAAGAACATCTAAAAGCGTACGGAATTACCTACTGGACATTAGAACGTCAGGTAAAAGTAAAGTGGTTGCTTAACTATCGCGGCGGTTCTTTTTTAATGCCCGATTCCGAAGAAATTCAAAAGGAATGTCAGATCCGAGGTATTTCTTTTGAAGTGATTTCCGATAGTAAAACAGAAGAAATTTTGACTATGATAAGTAGTCCTTCCAAAAATATGGAGGCGGTGGTACTGGAAAAAGCACCAAAAATAGCAGTGTATTCCCCAAAAGGAAATCAACCGTGGGATGATGCCGTGACGATGGTGTTGACCTATGCTGAAATTCCATATACCGTAGTGTATGATAAAGAAGTGTTGAGCGATCAACTTATTTTATATGATTGGTTGCACTTACACCACGAAGATTTTACGGGTCAATATGGAAAATTCTACAGGGCGTATCGCGCCGCTCCTTGGTATATTGAAGAAAAACAAAAGTCTGAAGCTTTGGCAAAAGAGCTGGGGTACAGTAAAGTTTCAGAAGAAAAGCGGGATGTGGCTTTAAAAATACGCGATTATGTAGTGGGTGGCGGCTTTATGTTCGCGATGTGTAGCGCAACTGATAGTTTTGATATAGCACTTTCTGCCGAAGGAGTAGATATTTGCGAACCGATGTTTGATGGTGACCCAAGCGAACCTGGCTATCAAAGTAAGATAGATTACAGCAAAACCATGGCGTTTACCGATTTTATTTTAGAACGAAGCCCGATGGTTTATGAGTTTTCGTCTATCGATATGACGTCAAAAAGGAGAATACCCAAAGAAACCGATTATTTTACCTTAATGGATTATTCGGCGAAGTGGGATCCAATTCCTACGATGTTGGTGCAAAACCATACGTCGTTAGTAAAAGGATTTATGGGACAGACAACTTCGTATAAACGGGATGAAGTAAAAGCGAATGTGTTAGTATTGGGTGAAAACAAAACCAACGGGGAGGCTCGTTATATCCATGGTATAAAAGGAAAGGGATTCTTTACCTTTTACGGTGGTCACGACCCAGAAGATTATCAACATAGAGTAGGGGATGCCAAAACCGAATTAGGATTACATCCCAATTCACCAGGATACCGTTTGATTTTAAACAATGTCTTATTTCCAGCTGCTAAAAAGAAGAAACAAAAGACTTAAAAATGGCGCAGTCATTCCGAAGAAGGCACGACTGAGAAATCCCATCTGAGTAAACAGTCACTGCTTAAATGAAAAGCCAACCTTTAAAAAGGGGTAATGTGATTTCTCCTATCGTCGAAATGACTGCGCTGTCATTCCGAAGGAGGTACGACTGAGGAATCGCATCTGAGTGAACAGCAGTAAGTTTAATGAAAGTACAAGTTATTAAGTAGTACGTGACAAGGAGGATGTGACAAGGAGAATGTGATTTATCCTACCGTCGAAATGACTGCGCTTTCATTCCGAAGGAGGAACGACTGAGGAATCACATCTGAGTGAACAGCAGTAAGTTTAATGAAAGTACAAGCTATTAAGTAGTACGTGACAAGGAGGATGTGATTTTTCCTATCGTCGAAATGACTGCGCTGTCATTTCGAAGAAGGTACGACTGAGGAATCCCATCTGAGTGAACAGCAGTAAGTTTAATGAAAGTACAAGCTATTAAGTAGTACGTGACAAGGAGGATGTGATTTCTCCTATCGTCGAAATGACTTTTCTCTCCAAACAACAACAAAAAAAAAGAGCCGCTCAATTTGAGCGGCTCTTTCAATATAGTGAAATAAATGAATTTATAAATTTATTTTACTTTCTCAACAATTGCTTTGAAAGCTTCAGGATGGTTCATCGCTAAATCGGCAAGTACCTTACGGTTCAACCCAATTTCGTTAGCTTTTAACTGTCCCATAAATTTTGAGTAAGACATCCCATGCTGGCGTGCGCCTGCATTAATACGTGTGATCCAAAGGGATCTAAAATTTCTCTTCTTTGCACGACGGTCGCGGTACGAATACTGCATTGCTTTATCAACAGCATTCTTGGCTATCGTCCATACATTTTTACGTCTTCCAAAGTAACCTTTGGCATGCTTCATTACCTTTTTTCTTCGGGCTCTAGAAGCAACTGAATTTACTGATCTTGGCATAATTTTAATTGTTTTTTGTAGCAGGCGGTCATTTAGACACTTTAGTTACATATGTAGCCGTACTCCAGGGTTTAAATAATTTGTTTTAACCGGTTAAGCGGTTTACTTCATACGAAGCATTTGCTTAACATTACTCTCATCCGATTTATCAACTAAACCATCATGAGTCAATTTAAGCTTACGTTTTTTAGACTTCTTTGTTAAGATGTGACTTTTAAACGCGTGCTTTCTTTTAATTTTACCAGTACCGGTAACTTTAAAACGCTTTTTAGCACTGGATTTTGTCTTTTGTTTTGGCATGTCTGCTTCTTTTAACTATTTATTTCACTTTATCTTGACGCTTTTTTCGCAAGAAAACATAACCTATTTGTGGTTTTGTTCGCTGAGCGGAGTCGAAGCGTTATTTTAATTTCTTAGTAGGAGCAAGGAACATAATCATTCGTTTACCCTCTAGTTTTGGCATTTGTTCTACTTTACCAACTTCTTCTAGATCTTGGGCAAGACGTAATAAAAGTATTTCACCTTTATCCTTGTAAATTATAGATCGTCCTTTAAAAAAGACATATGCCTTTAATTTTGCTCCATCCTTTAAAAACTTCTCAGCGTGGTTCTTCTTAAATTCGTAATCGTGATCGTCGGTATTTGGACCAAAACGGATCTCTTTTACAACAACTTTTGAAGCTTTTGCTTTTAGAGCTTTTTCTCTCTTTTTTTGCTCATAGACAAATTTCTTGTAGTCCATCACTTTACAAACTGGAGGTTTGGCGTCAGGAGAAATCTCCACTAAATCCAATTCCATTTCTTGTGCAATTTCCAATGCTTTGCTGGTTGGATAAACATCCATTTCCACATTGTCTCCTACAAGACGTACTTCGTCCGCGCGAATTTTTTTATTAATTCGGTGTTGATCTTCTTTTATGACCCTTCTTGGGCCTCTACTTCTTTTTCTACGTATTGCTATGGCTGTATATTTTATTAAGGTTAAACATTAAAATCTACAATATTATTTTCAATTTCCTTGTTAATTAATTCAGAAAACTCTTCAACGGTCATATTTCCTATGTCTCCGTCGCTATGTTTTCTTACCGAAACGGTACCATCTTTTTCTTCCTGCTCACCAACAATGAGCATATATGGTATTTTATTCATCTCAGATTCCCGAATTTTCTTACCAATGGTTTCACTTCGGTTATCAACAAGGGCGCGAATTTCGTTATTTTCAAGCGAATTTAAAACTTTTTGAGCGTATTTTTCATATTTTTCACTCAATGATAAGATAGCAACTTGTTCGGGCATAAGCCATAAAGGGAAGTTACCTCCTGTGTGCTCTAATAAAATAGCTACAAATCGTTCTAAACTACCAAAGGGCGCTCGGTGAATCATAACAGGCCTGTGTAGCTCGTTATCACTGCCTTTATAGGTTAATTCAAAGCGTTCTGGCAAGTTGTAATCTACTTGTATTGTACCCAATTGCCAGCTTCTGCCCAAGGCATCCTTCACCATAAAGTCTAATTTAGGACCGTAAAAAGCAGCTTCGCCAGTTTCTATTTTATAATCTAATCCTTTTTCTTTTGCAGCATTGAGTATTGCATGTTCAGCTTTCTCCCAATTTTCTAATGAGCCAATATACTTTTCTGGTTTTTCAGGATCGCGTAACGATACTTGCGCCGTAAAGTTTTCAAACCCTAACGAACCAAATACATATAGTACAAGGTCTATTACTTTTTTAAATTCATCATCCAATTGATCAGGAGTACAGAATATATGCGCATCATCTTGAGTAAATCCACGTACACGAGTTAAACCGTGTAATTCGCCGCTTTGTTCATATCGGTACACCGTGCCAAATTCAGCAAAACGCTTCGGTAAATCTTTATAAGACCAAGGTTTGCTGTTGTATATTTCACAGTGATGTGGGCAGTTCATCGGTTTTAATAAAAACTCCTCGTCGTCATTAGGTGTTTTTATAGGCTGAAAACTATCTTCTCCATATTTAGCATAATGACCCGAAGTTACATAAAGTTCTTTCTGACCAATATGTGGTGTAATCACAGTTTCGTATCCTGCTTTTTTCTGAGCTTTCTTTAGAAAATCCTCTAATCGTTCTCTTAAAGCAGCTCCTTTAGGAAGCCATAAAGGCAATCCTTGACCTACTTTCTGTGAAAAAGTAAACAACTCAAGTTCTTTTCCTAACTTTCTATGATCTCTCTTTTTGGCCTCTTCTAATAGCTCAAGATACTCTTTAAGCTCTTTTTGTTTGGGGAAAGTAACCCCGTAAATACGCGTTAACTGAGTGTTGTTTTCATCACCTCGCCAATAGGCTCCGGCGATACTCATCAGTTTTATAGCTTTTACAATACCGGTATTGGGTATATGGCCGCCCCGACATAAATCGGTAAACGTATCATGATCGCAAAAAGTGATAGTGCCATCTTCAAGATTTTCAATTAACTCAACCTTGTATTCGTTGTTTTGTTTTTTATAATAATCTAATGCATCCGCTTTGGTAGATTCGCGGATGGAGAACTCATGTTTTCCACGGGCAATCTCCAACATCTTCTTTTCGATAGTAGGTAGATCTTTTTCCGAAACACTATGCTCGCCAAAATCTACATCATAATAAAATCCAGTATCAATAGCGGGCCCAATCGTTAATTTAACGCCAGGATATAATTCCTCCAATGCCTGCGCAAGAATATGGGCAGAAGAATGCCAAAAGGCTTTTTTACCTTCATCCTCTCGCCACGTAAATAAAACAAGGCTGCCATCTTCAGTAAGTGGCGTGCTAGTTTCTACGGTTTCCTTATTAAAGGAAGCCGAAATTACATTTCTAGCAAATCCTTCACTTATGCTTTTTGCTACATCCATAGGAGTAACACCAGCTTCAAATTCTTTTACACTTCCGTCCGGTAAGGTAATGTGTATCATACTAAAGTATTTTAAGTAGCAAAGATACTACTGTTTTAAACGTTTCGCAATAGACATGGGTTTAGTTTTACTTGAAAATAATCGCTCCGTTATAATTACTTTACAATTGCCAAATAGTATAGTCTATTGTTATAATATAAGAGGAGGAAGGTAAAGTGTTTTCTTGATCTAATCGCTATCAGTGCAACGGTCTTATGTCTTTTATCTGGGCGTTCCCTTTTCTTGTAGAAAAAACAAGAAAAGGTCGGGCTTTCGTCAGTCGCTTTTTTTGTTGGTGGCTGAGGATGCTCGAAGTCCAACAAAAAAGAGCTCCAACAAAGACTCAATCCCTAACGCAAAGTAAAACGGTTAAAAATGGTATATATATTAAGGTATAAAGGCATGTTTAAAAAGTTGAAAATAATTTTCAGATTAAAATTAAACAAATCAATCACTTAGCTTATAGCGTTAAAAAATCTTTAAAAAAATGATATATTTTATTTGCAGAAGTAGAAAAGCAATGTATCTTTGCACCCGCTTACAGAAACAACGTAAGGCGTTTTAAAAGCGAACAGCGATCTTTAAAATTCTTGAAAATAAACTTTTAAAAAGTGTTGCAGGGTTAAAAAACTGTTGTACATTTGCACCCGCTTAACGAAGCAATGAAAATTGAATCAAAAAGCAACAACAAACGCTCTTAAAATATTTTGAAATAAACTTTTAAAAAGTGTTGCAGGGTTAAAAAACTGTTGTACATTTGCACCCGCTTAACGAGCCAATGAAAATTGAGTCAAAAAGCAACAACAAATGCTCTTAAAAAAAAGTTTAAAAAAACTTCAAAAAAGTTTTGGTAGAGTAAAAGAAATGGTTGTATATTTGCAGCCGCTTACAAGGGTAGGCAAGTTCTTAAACAGGTGAGAGGAATAGTAAAGACGGTGGTTCGACTCCATTGCACCGGACAAAATAAGGCTTAAGATTTAGGTCTAATT
>Ga0209309_10000905_pt1 | contig 31884 bp, 35 predicted proteins | sample COGITO_mtgs_1204_2_FD_184807 | JGI IMG/M metagenome (GOLD analysis project Ga0209309, IMG submission 184807) | Pelagic marine microbial communities from North Sea - COGITO_mtgs_120412 (SPAdes) (version 2) | ecosystem: Environmental > Aquatic > Marine > Epipelagic ... | reverse complement strand
TTACACCTGGTGTAGATGTATAAGCTTCTTTATCTTCAGATACTTTTTGGTAACCGATTGATACATTATCGTTTACGTTAAACGCAATACCGATAGCATCACCACTGTAGTCAGCGCCTGCTGCTGTACCCAAATTTGAGGCTGTACCATTGTTTAGGTAGTACCCTTGGTAACCAACAGAAACTGGACCCATAGTGTACAAAGCGTAAGCTGTAACGTTTTCAGCTTCTGCATCATTACCTGAGTTCGAGCTAACGTTTTCTTGACCAGCACCAACAGTTAAACCAGAGTCATGAGCTAGTTTAACAGTGAAACCATGTCCAGATCCCTTAGCAGTATCTTTAGTTGCTACTGCATCATGGTCATTACCTGCTCCAGTACCAGTACCACCTGCTGCTGGATCGTAATCAACACCAAATGATGCAGAAATACCTGCGATATCAAATGAAGGTGATTTGTAAGCAACTGCACCTGAGTTAGTAGAAGAACCAATACCTTGTAGTACTGATCCTGATGCTCCATCCCAAGCTTCTTCAGCTACTTTTGGAGTTACGTCATCAATTGCGTTAACAGTAGTTCCTGCTGCTTTAGCAAAAGTTACTGTTCCCATTGAACCCATAGTTAGGTTTAATTGAGAAGATGATAATGCATTTGCATCACCGTCGTTTAGAATGTTGCTTGAACTAACAGTCCAACCATTTTCTAATTCTCCTGAACCACTGAAAGTAATTCCAGTTGATGTACCAATACTTTGTCCACCAATAGTGTTTACTTTTGCAGCAGTGTTAGAGATGTAAGAAACTGTAGTTTCACCTGAAACTGACAGCTCTACTGCGTTAGCTGAAACAGCTGCAAGCGAACCTGCTAATGCTGTTAAGCCGATTTTTTTAAAGTTATTCATAATTTCTCCTTTTGTTTTATTCATATGAATGCAGCACTTTTAATCGATAAATTCATAAGGTTTTAGGAAATATCAATAATTATGTTGTTTTTTTACTATATGTGATAAAAATATCACTATTATATAATAAAATTTGAATTTAGCTGATTTTACGGTAATAAACACTATGTTTTCTTCTATTAATTTTAAACACTTATCTGGCATTTTACTATTATTATTCATTTTTTTTGGTCTTTCTAGTTGTGGTATTTACAAGAAAACAGACGCTAAAAACACCCCAGTGAATGCAAGAGAAAGAGCACTAAAGAATGTTGCAGAGGGGAAAAGTTTTTCTCTTGGTAAACTTGGCAAGGGAAAAGGTGGTAGTTTTGAATTTGCAAGCTCCAATCCACTTTGGCGTGCTTCGCTAGAAATACTAGATTTTACGCCTTTGTCTAATGTTGACTATGCTGGAGGAATTATAATCACAGATTGGTTTGATAACGAAAATGATAACCAAAGCGAATTGAAGATTAGTATTAAATTTTTTACTAATGAAATTAGAATTGATGGGATGGAAGTTACTATTTTTGAAAAAAAATGTATCAATTCAAATTGTTCAACTAAAAAAATTGAAAATAATGTTTCATTAGAAATAAAAGAAACTATCCTTAAAAAGGCAGCACTTCTTGAAAAAAATCAATACAAAAAAAATCTTGATGAATACAAAAGAAAAAACAAAAGAATTGAAAAATAAAATAATTCCTAACGTTTAAGTTTTGAGTAGATATAATTTCAAAATAATAGAAAAAAAATGGCAAGATTCTTGGGCAAAAAATAAAGTCTTTGAGTCAAAAAGAGACCCTAAGAAAAAAAAATTTTATTGTCTTGAAATGTTTCCTTACCCATCAGGAAAGATTCATATGGGTCATGTTCGAAATTACACAATAGGTGATGTATTAGCACGTTTTAAATCTATGCAAGGTTTCAATGTTTTACACCCTATGGGCTGGGATTCATTTGGTATGCCTGCTGAAAATGCTGCAAGACAAAATAATTTAGATCCAAAAAAATGGACAGAGCAAAATATAGAGACTATGAAATCTCAATTAAAAAAATTGGGACTATCGATTGATTGGTCAAAAGAGATTTCAACATGCTCAGCTGATTATTATAAACATCAACAACTTTTCTTTCTAGAATTATATGACAAAGGTCTTGTCTATCGAAAAGAAAATTATGTAAATTGGGACCCTGTTGATGAAACAGTTTTAGCCAACGAACAAGTTATTGATGGTAAAGGTTGGAGATCTGGGGCTATTGTTGAGAGAAAGAAGCTTAATCAATGGTTTTTTAACATTTCAAAATTTTCTGATGAGTTGTTAACTGGTTTGGACGATTTGCCAGAATGGCCCAATAAAGTTAAAACGATGCAAAAAAACTGGATTGGTAAATCTTTTGGATGCGAAATTAGTTTCACAATTAAAAATAATGCTGATGTTAAAGAAATTAAATGTTTTACTACTAGACCTGACACTTTATTTGGTATTTCATTTTTAGCACTCTCAACTGACCACCCCATTGCTAAATTTTATGAAAAAGACAAAGAATTTATAAAATTTAAAGATGAGTGTTCTAAAACTGGTACCACTGAAGAATCTATTGCTATAGCTGAAAAAATTGGTTTTAAAACAAATTTAACAGCCTTAAATCCTTTGGATGCAAAACAAGAAGTCCCCGTTTATTTTGCTAATTTTGTATTAATGGATTATGGTTTTGGTGCTGTATTTGGTTGTCCTGCACATGATCAAAGAGATTTAGATTTTGCTTTAAAATATAAATTAAAAGTTAAAGCGGTTGTTAAACCTATTAATGAGGATAATGATTTCGAAATTAAAAATGAAGCCTATACAGGGCCTGGTTTAATTTTTAATTCAAAATTTCTAGATAATTTAAAAGTTCCAGAAGAATCTATTCTAGAAACAATAAAAATTTTAGAGGATAAAAAAATTGGCTCAAAAAAAATTAATTTTAGACTAAAAGATTGGGGTATTTCCCGTCAAAGATATTGGGGTTGTCCAATTCCAATTGCCTATAATAAGAACAACGAAGTAGTTAAAATACCTAAAGAAAAACTACCAATTACTCTTCCTGAAAATATTAATCTAAACACAACTGGAAATCCTTTAGATCATCAAAAGGATTGGAAAAAAATTTTAATTGATGGAAAAGAATGCACTAAAGAAACAGACACACTTGATACATTTGTAGATTCCTCTTGGTATTTTTTAAGATTTTGTTCTGCGAATAACACCTCATACGGTTTTGATATTGATGATTTAAATTACTGGATGCCTGTTGATCAATACATTGGTGGTGTCGAACATGCTATTCTTCATCTTTTATATTCAAGATTTTTTGTACGAGCTTTAAGCCATGACAATGATGATCTTGAATTGACTGAACCTTTTAAGGGCCTATTTACACAGGGAATGGTTTGTCACCCAACTTACAAAGATAAAGATAATAATTGGTTGAGCCCAGATGAGGTTTTTACTAATGATGGAAAAAAATTTTTCAATAAGAATAAACCATCAGAAAATGTTGTAGTAGGACCAACTGAGTCTATGTCTAAATCAAAAAAGAATACAATTGATCCAGAAAAAATTATTTCAGAATATGGTGCTGATGCAGTAAGAATGTTTATTTTATCTGATAGTCCTCCTGAAAAAGATGTACAATGGTCAGAGCAAGGTATTATTGCATCGTATAAATTTATTCAAAAATTTTGGACTCTTCATGTCATGATCAAATCTCAAATAAAATTAAATATAGAAAAAAATATCAAAAATTTTGATAAATCAATTGAAGAGTTTACCAATCAAACAATAAATAAAATTAACAATAACTTAGAAAAGTTTAGTTACAATGTTATTATAGCAAACCTACACGAAATTTATAATTTTTATTCACAGGCTTATAAAACTGAGTGTACTAATTTAAATGATAATTATATCAAAATTTTAAAAGTAATTTTTCCAGTATTACCTCATTTTGCATCAGAATGTTTAAGCGATTTGACAATTGAAGAAATAAAATGGCCTGTGGTAAACAAAGATTATTTAAAGAGTTCAAATTATAAAATTGTAGTTCAAATAAATGGTAAAAAAAGACTTTTGTTTGAAAGTAATGAGGATTTAGATGAGACTAATTTAGTTAATAAATTAAGAGAAATTAAAGAAATAAAAAAGTATATAGAAAAAAAAGACATTTTTAAAACTATCTTTATAAAAAATAAATTAATAAACTTAATAATTAAATGATAAAAAAATTATTTTTAATTTGGGCTTTTTTATTTTTAACTAATTGTGGATATCAGTCTGTATATTTTAAAAATGACGATACACTAATAAAGATTAGTAAAATAAAATTTGAGGGTGATGAAAAAATTAATAGAAAAATTATTTCTTTAACTGGACTAAAAGAATCTAGTGACTTTTCCGATAGTTATTTATTAATATTAAATTCAAAAAAAAATAAAAATATTGCGTCGAAAAACAGTGCTGGAAATGCAACATCATACAAAATTTCAATAGACATAAATATTTCATTAGTTGACCCAATTAATAATGAAAAAATTATAAGATCAAAAGTGTTTAATTCCAGCTTTACTTATAATGATAATCAAAATAAGTTTGAATTGTCTCAAGATGAAAAAAATATATTAAATAATTTAATTGAAGCTGCATCTAAAAAAATTGTTATGTATTTGAGTTTGTAATCTATGATAATTAAATCTTTTGAATTAAATAAAATTGATTTAAAAAAAAATAATTTTTTTCTTTTTTATGGAGAAAATGAAGGTTTAAAAAAAGAGATAATAGAAAGTAATTTTAAAAATAATTATCCCAAAAAAACATTTTATTATGATGAAAGTGAAGTATTAAATAATAAAGGTAATTTTTTTGAGGAAATTTTATCAAAATCCTTTTTTGAAAATGAAAAATTAATTATAATAAGCCGCTCAACAGATAAGATCACATCAATTATAGAGGAAATACTAGAAAAAAAAATTGATGATTTGGTTTTAATATTAAATTCAGGAAGTTTAGAAAAAAGATCAAAATTACGATTATTATTTGAAAAAAATAAAGAAATTATTTGTATAGCTTTTTATGAAGATAACAATCAAACTCTATCTTCTTTGGCAAGCCAATTTTTTAGAAATAATAAAATTCAAATTTCTCAACAAGCTATTAATTTAATAATAAATAGATGTAGGGGTGATCGACAAAACCTTAAAAATGAACTCAATAAAATTGAAAGCTTTATTAAAAATAAAAAAAAAATTGAAATATCAGAAATTTTACAACTTACAAATTTAGCAGAAAACTATTCAGTAACTGAGTTGGTTGACAACTGTTTGGCCAAAAATAAAAATAAAACTTTGAATATTTTAAATGAAAATAATTACAACTTAGAAGATTGTATTATTGTAATTAGAACTATGTTGGCAAAATCAAAAAGGCTTCTAAAACTATTTCAAGAAATTAAAATATCAAACAATATTGACTCTGCAATTTCATCTATTAAGCCACCTATATTTTGGAAAGATAAACAGATCGTAAAAGATCAAATCAATAAATGGTCTTACAAAAAAATAGAGCTTTTAATTTTTAGGATTAATGAAATAGAGCTTTTAATTAAAAAAAATTCATCCATTTCATTAAGTGTGCTGTCAGATTTTATTATCGAACAAGCTTCTACTGCTAGTAATTAGATTTCAATATTTTAACAATTTTATTTAGCTGGTCTAAATCTTTATACTCAATAGTTATTGCACCACTATTTTTTTTAGTATTTTTAATAAAAACTTTTAGACCAATTTTTTCTATAATGGACGATTCTAAAGATTGTAAATTTGGATCTCTTGAATTTTTTGAAGATCCTTTTTTCATTTTGAAAACTCTAACAAGGCTCTCAGCTTGTCTTACGGAAAGTTTTTTTTCAATAATCTTATTAGCAACATGCGTAGGGTTATCCAAACCAATAAGTATTTTTGCGTGGCCAGTTGTTAATTTCTTTTCTTTAATAAAATTTATTACGTCTATCGGTAGGGATAATAATCTTAAACAGTTGGTAATATGACTTCTGCTTTTACCAATAAATTGAGCAACTTTTTCTTGGTTATATGCAAAATCATCAATAAGTCTTTTATATCCCTCAGCTTCTTCAATTGGGTTTAAGTCGTGTCTTTGCACGTTTTCTACTATGGCAAATTCTAAAGATCTTAAATCATCGGCCTCGGTAACCACCACCGGAACTTCATGCAAGCCAGCTTTTTGAGCTGCAATCCATCTTCTTTCACCAGCAATGATTTCATGTTTAGATTTATCTGTATTAGACTTTCTGACTATGATCGGCTGTATGATTCCTCTTTCCTTTATAGAATTAACTAATTCTTGTAAATTTTCTTCATCAAAATTTTTTCTTGGTTGATACTTGTTACTTACCAAATTGCTTATAGATAATTTATTTACACTATTTTGAACTTTTGTTTCTCCAATTAAGGATGATAAACCTCTCCCCAACCCTTTTTTAATTTTATTTGAATCCATTAAGCTACACTTCCAATAATAGTTTCTTGGTTCATAAATTCATTTGTAAAGCTAAAGTAAGATTTGCTACCAGGACATAATTTATCATAAATTAATACCGGCATACCATGTGATGGTGCTTCAGATAATCTTACATTTCTAGGAATTACAGTTGAATAGACTTTTTCATTAAAAAAATCTCTAGCTTCTTTTTCTACCTGTGATGATAACTTATTTCTTTTATCGTACATTGTTAAAAGTATACCTCTAATTTCTAAATTAGGATTTAAACTAACCTTCACTCTTTCTATCGTTTTAATAAGTTGTGTAACTCCCTCTAGGGCAAAAAACTCAGTTTGAAGTGGCACTAAAAGTGAGTTTGACGACACTAGAGCCATAACAGTCAGTAAGCTCAAGGATGGTGGGCAGTCTATAAGTATATAATCATATGTTGTGCTAGAATTGTTTAAATATGCGGTTAATTGATCCTTTAAAATAAAGGCTCTTTTACTATCTCCAGCAGTTTCTACTTCTAAACCAGATAAATCAACGTTAGATGTTATTATATCCAAATTATTAAAATTTGTCTTTTTAATTACAGCAGCTATTTCCGTCTCTCCATTAAGTACTCCATAAATTGTATCGCTGGAGTTTTCTAAATTTGATAATCCAAGACCTGTCGTGGCATTTCCTTGTGGGTCTAAATCAATTACTAATATTTTTTTTTGTTGTTGTGCTAGTCCTGCTGCTAAATTTATAACTGTAGTTGTTTTTCCAACTCCACCCTTCTGATTTATCACTGATATAATTTGCATTTTATATTTTTTTAATATTTTTAATATTGATCAAAAATGAGTCTTCGCTAGTTAAACTTTTTTTTTCTTCATATTCAAATATCCAATTTTTTTTACTTTCTTCCAAAGCTTCTCTTCCTTTTTTTCCCATAAAAAGTATTAAATTTTTATATTCTACAAATTTTTCATTTACTAACTTAAGCATTACAGGCATTGGTTTAAATGCTCTGGCTATTATAGTGCCTGTATTCAATTCTGCTATTTCAAAGATATCCTTTTGGATTATTTCTATATCCAGATTGAGCTTTCTAACAACTTCTCTTAAAAAAACACTTTTGTGATAACTTTTTTCAAATAATTTCATTTTAACTTTATTGCCTCTATTTTTTAACATTATTCCTATTATTATACCTGGAAAGCCACCTCCACTCCCTAAATCATATACAGAATCGCAATTTAAATCAATAAATTCAATTGCTTGCGCAGAGTCTATTATATGTCTTTCTCTTATTATTTCTCTTTTTTGAGTACTTTTAGCTATTATATTTAATATTTCATTTTTTTTAAGAACATAATCTATGAATTTTTCAAAATCTAGACACGCTTCACGTGAAACATTTAAATGATTTATTTTTAAGTATTTATCAATAACTTTATCCATTAAGCTGTATGCTTAATAGACTTTCTTTTGACATGTGACAACAAAATATATACAGCAGCAGGCGTAATTCCGTCAATTCTTAAAGCTTGCCCCATTGTTTTGGGCTGAATCGACTTAAATTTTGATTTAACTTCATTTGAGAGACCGGATAAGCTATCATAATCAATTTTATCTGGAATTATAAGGTTCTCATCTCTCTTAAAGGCAAGAATATCAGCTTTTTGTTTTTTTAAATATCCTCTATAATGATCATTAATTTCAATTTGTTCATCAATTTCTTGGCTAAAAAAAGGTATTTGAGGCCAAATTTCCCTAATTTTTTTCATATCAACACCTTTTTGTGTTAATATCTCATTTGAAGTTCTCAAAACTCCATCTTTAGCTATATTTACTCCAAATTTAACTGCTTTCGAGGGTGAAATTTTAGATTTCTTCATATTATCAACAATTTTTGAAATTTTTTGCTGTTTATCCTCAAATAAATCTTTTCGTAAACTACCAATTAATCCAATTTTAATACCTTTTGGTGTCAAACGTTGATCAGCATTGTCAGCTCGTAGACTTAATCTATATTCAGCTCTAGAAGTAAACATTCTGTAAGGCTCTGCTACCCCTTTAGTAACTAAATCATCAATCATAACTCCAATATAAGCATCCGATCTATCAAGAATAAAAGGCTCTTGTTCTTTTAGTGATAAAGCAGCATTTATTCCTGCTATTAATCCTTGAGCTGCAGCTTCTTCATACCCTGTAGTACCATTGATCTGACCTGCTAAGTACAAATTTTGGATTTTTTTTGTTTCTAGAGTTAAAAATAATTCTCTGGGGTCAATATAATCATATTCAATCGCATATCCGGGTCTTATAATCTTAACATTCTCTAAACCACTAATATTATTACATATTTCTTGCTGTACTTCAGCAGGGAGTGACGTAGATATGCCATTTGGGTAAATAGTGTGATCATTTAAGCCTTCAGGCTCTAAATATATTTGATGTCGGCTCTTATCAGCAAACTTTACAATTTTATCCTCTATAGAAGGGCAATACCTTGGGCCAACACCTTTAATGTTTCCAGAATACATTGCGCTCGATGATAAATTCTTTTCGATAATTTTATGTACTCTTTCATTTGTATAAGTCATTCTACAAGAGACTTGTTTGTTGTAATTTTTTTTAGTTAAGAAAGAAAAAAAATAAGGATTATCATCTGCAAACTGTTCCTCTAAGTTTTTATAATTAATAGTTCTTGAATCTAGTCTGGGAGGTGTTCCAGTTTTAAGTCTTCCAATTTTAAAATTATGTTTAGTTAACTGTTCTGACAAACCTATGGATGCACTTTCATTAAATCTTCCGGCTGAAGTTCTTTCTTTCCCAATATGTATAAGACCATTCAAAAAAGTACCTGTTGTTAAAATTAATCTAGAACATAATATCTCCTTACCTTTTTCTGTATGGAAACCACTTATTCTATTTTTATCAAAAATAAAACCTATAATAGGATCTGAAAAAACTGTTAAATTACAGTAGTTTAAAAGTTTTTCTTGCATAAATTTACGATATAAGAATCTATCGGACTGCGTTCTTGGGCCTCTAACGGCTGGGCCTCTGCTTCGATTCAATAGTCTAAATTGTATACCTGATTTATCAGCAACCTCACCCATCACTCCATCCAATGCATCTATCTCTCTTACAAGATGACCTTTACCTAAACCACCAATAGCAGGGTTGCAAGACATCTCACCAATTGTTTCTATCTTGTGTGTAAACAGAGCAGTATTAACCCCAAGCCGAGCAGAAGCTGCCGCAGCTTCACAACCGGCATGTCCGCCTCCAATAACAACTACATCGAAAAATAAATCATTTTTCATGAATTAAATTTATAACTGATTCAAATATTTACAAGATTTGAGTTTAGATAGTAAAATAAGATACGATTATCAACAAAAATTGGTTTATTTATAGCAAGAGTCCATGAAAAGAGGGTTTATTTGCCAATACAAAAATCGTTGAAAATAGAGCCTAATAACTCCTCTACATCTACTTTTCCAACTATCATTCCTAAATTTCTAGTAGCAAGTCGTAAATCTTCTGCTGCTTTATCAAAATCTTCGCTTTCATTTTTTTCATTAAAACTTTTTAGATGTTCTAAGCATTTTTCAAGATGCTGTCTATGTCTTGCTCTAGTAATTAAAATATCTTCACTTGATATAAATTTATTTTTTAAGTGATCTTTAATTTTTGAAATTAAGTTATCTAAATTAATATTATTTTTAATTGAAATTAGAATATGATCAAATTTTTTAAAATCAGTTGTCTCAGTTACTTCTATTAAATCTGATTTATTGACTACTAATATTGAGTCATTTTTAAGCAAATTCAACAAAAGATCAGTAAATTCAACGTTTTTTGCATCTATTACTACCAGCTTTAAATCTGCATCTTCAGCTCTATTAATTGATAATTTTATTCCTTTTCTTTCTATCTCATTTCTTGATTCACGTATGCCAGCCGTGTCAGACATAATAACAGGATAACCATCGATATTTAAATGTACCTCCACAACATCTCTAGTAGTTCCAGCTGTTTCAGAAACAATCGCTGCATCTCGATTAGCTAAATAATTTAATAGACTTGATTTGCCTGCATTAGGTGGGCCTACTATTGCAATCTTAAAACCATCTCTAATTCTTTCTCCTATTTTTTGATCATTAAGAATTTTTTCTAAATTTTGAATAACATCATATGAGCTTTTTTTAATACTCTTTAAAATATCTGAAGGTAAGTCCTCCTCTGGAAAATCAATCTTAGCTTCAATATGTGATAAAATTTTTAGAAGTTTTTCTCTTAGTGAATTAAATCTTTCAGCTGATTTACCAGTCATGATTTGCACTGCTTGTTTTCTTTGAATCTCCGTTTCTGAAGCTATTAAGTCACCAATACTTTCTGCTTTAAGCAAATTTATTTTTCCATTTTGGAACGCTATTTTTGTAAACTCTCCAGGTTCAGCTAACCTGCAATTTTTAATTTTAGAGATGGATGAATGTATAGCTTCAACCACTGTTTTACTCCCATGGACATGAATTTCAGCCAAATCTTCGCCTGTGTAACTCTCTGGTCCAGGAAACCATAGAATCATAGCCTCATCGATGAGCTCAGAAGTGTTGATATAGTTAATTTTTCTAAGGGTTGCCACTCTAGGTTCAGGAATATTTTTTTCTGTTAGCTTTTTGATTACTAATGAAGCTTCTGGGCCAGAAATTCTTATAACTGCAATTCCAGATGTCCCGGGTCCTGAAGATAATGCATAAATTGTCATGATTTATTTATAACTTATTTTTTAATCTAATCCCTGGCATTACTTTGCTTAAATGTTCAAGGAATTCAGAAGCATCATTTTTTTCCTTAGCTTGTATTACCATATTTTTTAAATCACTAATTTTTATTTTTTCAAATATCGAAATAAGTGTCTCATATCTTTTTTCTACTAATTTTTCAGTAGTACCTTCAAAATTATTTTTCTTCATAACCTCAGGTGTATTGTCAACTTTTAATGATAACAATAAAGAATCTATGGCAAGATAAGTTCTACCTGTTTCCATTAAAAATAGTGACATTAGAAATAAATACTCTGGATGAAGTACGCCAAATTGTCTTAGGTTAATTAGAAGATTGTTTGCTTGTGATAATTCTTTTTTTAAGAGTAAATCGTAAACTGTTTCTAACTCTTTTTTTTTAAACATTTTTAATTATTAAAAAGGTTTCTTTTAAATTTTCCTTATGTTGTGTCCACCAATCATTTATCTTATTCCCAACGATTTCTATATCTTTTTTATTTTCTAAATATTTTTTAATAATAGTTGATGAATCTTCCCAACTATTAACACTTGGTAAAGGGTTATTTGGTAGAAAATTATCAAAAAATTTAAATGGATTTTCTATTATTGGTATACAACCAGCTTCTAGAGCTTCATATAAACGATATGTCTCTGGATGAAAATAACCATGTGGGATTGGTGCAAAAATACTATTATTTAGAATTTTATAATAATCGTTTGTATCCATTGACTTTTTACCAGAAAAATCCTCAGTTAAATTTATAAAGTTTGGCATTATATTTTTATGTTTATCAAGTAAATCATATCTGCTGGACCCATGGGTTGTTCCTAAAAAAGACCACTTATAATTCCTTTTTAAAATATTGATTTTATCTTTTTTTGGATCGCACTTATAACCAATTGGAATAGATGTAACATTTTTAAAATTTTTAAACATTGGTAAACTAAAAGTTCTCCATATATGCTCACATAAAGGATAAACTAAGTCTTTTTTTTCAGCACCACCTTCGTCTCCTAGATGGATAAGAAATATTTTTTTTACTTTATTGCTTAAATCAAAATAAAAAGACTCCTTAGTTGAGATCATATGATCAACTATAATTAGGCTCTCATTTTCATCTAAATTTTGAGCGTCATTAATTATTTCTATTTCTAATTTAGATAGCAAATTTAAAATCCAAGGATATGAATTAACAAAATGATAATTTCCCCAAAATATAGTTCTCTCTTCTCCAAGATTTGAGCCCACTGGAAGATTTTTATTGGTATTCCACAAAAGTTTCATATAATTAAATATTATTTAATGATCCTAACTTTAAAAAGAATTTTTAAAAATAAAAAAATTATTTAATTTGATGAAAATTATATCTCAAGAAGAAAAATTAAAGGCAGATATACAAGTAATTATTAATTATTTTAATGTTGGATCATATGATGATGTTATAAATAAATCAATTCCACTTATAAAAAAATACCCCGAAACATATATTTTAAAAAATTTATTAGCATTATCTTATAATGCTCAAAATAAATACGAAGAAGCTATTAAAGTTTTAGATAACGCGATCAAAAATGACCCTAACAACATATTTATATTAAATAATCTTGGTCTTGTTCATTCAAATTTAGAAAATACTAGAACTGCAGAAGAATATTTAAATAGAGCTATTGCCGTGAAGCCATTATTCTTAGATGCATCTATCACTCTTGCAAATCTTAAGTCAAAGATAGATAAAAATGAAGAAGCAATTGAGATTTTAAGTAAATTAGAGAACACATATAAAGAAAGCTATATCCTAAATTTTACCATGGGGAATATATATCAACAAGTTGGAAATTTTGATAAAGCAATTTATCACTTAAACTATTGCCTAAAGTTAGACCCACAAAATACAGCTCCAGATAAAGCGATTAGCCTTATTACTAAATATACACCAGGACATAAACATCTAAACGACATGCAAGAAAAATTTGAAGCTATTAAATCTGATGATCATAAAATGATATTAAGTTTTGCTCTTGGAAAGGCTTTTGAGGACATAAAGGAGTATAAGAAATCTTTTAAGTACTTAGACATTGCAAACAAAATGAGAGATGAAAAATTAAATTATAATATTACAAGTGAAAAAAACTTATTTCTAGAAATAAAAAATTTTTTTAAAAATAAAAGTTTTACAAAAATAAAACCTTCAAATAAAAAAATTATTTTTATTCTTGGGATGCCACGATCAGGCACAAGTCTTATAGAACAAATACTTTCTTCTCATGAGCAGGTGCATGGAGCAGGTGAGTTAAATCACATAGGTAATTTTATAGAGAAAAATTTGTTTCTAAATGATAAAAATTTACCAGAAAAAAAACTTTTAGAATTTCAAAATTATTATATTGAAAAACTTGATACTCAAAAAGATATTGTCACTGATAAGGCCCCATTAAACTTTAAGTGGATTGGATTTTTGCTTGCTACTTTTCCAAATTGTAAAATTATTCATTCCAATAGAGATCCAATGGATACTTGCTGGTCAATGTTTAAAAATTTTTTCTCATCAAAGAAATTGAATTTTTGTTACAATTTAGAAAATTTAGGAAAATATTATATATTATATAAAGAATTAATGACATTTTGGAAAAGTAAATTTGGAGACAGAATTTACGATATCAACTATGAAGATTTAATAACAAATCAAGAAACTGAAGTAAAAAAATTACTTAAAAATTGTGAACTTGATTGGGATGAAAATTGCATGACTTTTTATAAAAACAAAAAATCGGTTGCTACAGCAAGCTTGGCGCAAGTACGAAGCCCTATTTATAAATCGTCTGTACAAAAATGGAAAAATTATAGCTCTGAATTAAATGAACTATTACAAATTATTCAAAAATAAATTTAAGCTGGTTTATTCATTGAATTAAAAAACTCTGCATTATTTTTCGTGTCCTTTAGTTTTGAGTTAATAAATTCAATAGCATCCATAGTTCCCATTGGAGCAATAATTCTTCTCAGGACATTCATTTTTTGTAAATCATCTTTATTGAATAATAATTCTTCTCTTCTTGTTCCAGATTTAGTTATATCAATTGCTGGATAAATTCTTTTTTCAGCTATTTTTCTATCTAGTATTGTCTCACTATTACCAGTTCCTTTAAATTCTTCAAAAATAACCTCATCCATTCTACTACCAGTATCAATTAATGCTGTTGATATAATTGTTAAGGATCCACCTTCCTCAATATTTCTAGCTGCACCAAAAAATCTTTTTGGGCGTTGCAGCGCATTTGCATCTACACCCCCAGTTAAAACTTTTCCTGAACTTGGAATAACAGCATTGTAAGCTCTGCCAAGTCTAGTGATTGAATCTAAAAGGATTATTACATCTTTTTTATGTTCAGTTAATCTTTTTGCTTTTTCAATAACCATTTCTGCAACAGCAACATGGCGAGATGCAGGCTCATCAAATGTGGAACTAATAACTTCACCTTTCACAGTTCTTTGCATATCAGTCACCTCTTCAGGTCTTTCATCAATTAATAAAACCATTAAGTAACACTCGGGATAATTTTTTGCTATAGAGTTTGCTATACTTTGCAATATCATTGTTTTTCCTGCTTTTGGTGGTGAAATAATGATTGATCGCTGGCCTTTACCGATTGGGCTTACCAGGTCAATTAACCTAGGAGTTAAATCTGGTTTTTTTTCAATTTTTGTAGTCTCAACCTCCATAACTAATTGCTTGTTTGGATATAGTGGGGTTAGGTTATCAAAAGCTATTTTGTGACGAGCTTTCTCCGGTTCTTCAAAGTTTATTTTACTGACTTGCAGTAGTGCAAAATACCTTTCACCCTCTTTAGGGGCTCTAACAGGGCCCTCTACGGTGTCTCCAGTCCGCAAACCAAACTTTCTAATTTGACTTGGGCTTACGTATATATCATCTGGTCCAGGCAAATAATTTGACTCCATTGCCCTTAAAAAACCAAAACCGTCTTGAAGTAATTGCAAAACACCAGCACCAGTGATTTCTTCTTTCTCTGCAACTTTTTTCAGTATTGCAAATAGAATTTCTTGTTTTCTTAATGTGCTAGCATTTTCAATACCAAGCTCTTCGGCTTTAGTAATAAGCTGTTCCGATGATTGTAATTTCAATTCTTGTATATTCATTTAAAGTGGGATTGTGGTTAGGATTTCTAAGATATATTAAATATATAGGTTCTTTTAAATATTACAAGTCTAGAGTGGTTTAAAAATAACAATAAAAACAATCAAAATAAGCAATAATGTAGGCACTTCATTAATAATTCTAAAAAATTTTGAAGATTTCGTGTTTTTGTTCAACCTAAAATCCTCAAGCAACTTACCTAAATAAAAATGATATAACGTTAAAAGAATAACTAGTATCAGTTTTATTTTAATCCATAAGGTGCTTAGAGTTTCAAAACCAATATTAGAAATCAAAATCATCCCAAAAATCCAAGACAAAACCATAGCTGGCATCATGATGTATAAATATAATTTTTTTTCCATAATTTTAAATATTGATGAGGTATTGTTATCTTCAAGATTTTCGGTGTGGTAAACAAAAATTCTAGGTAAATATAACAATCCTGCCATCCATGAAATAACTGCAATTAAATGCAAACTTTTAAATAATAAATAACTATTCATAATTTAAACATGGACATTTTTTAAAATTAGAAGGGCATTGAACTTTGGGTGGGTAAAGTTCTTCATTAAGTTTATATTCATTCTTTTTAGTAATTAATTCGGATAGGGCCTCAATAAAATCTTCATTTATACCAAGTGCAGGAACTCTTGTGTAATCCTTACAACCATTTTTAATGGCAAGTTCTTTATATTCAATATCAAGTTCCACTAGAGTTTCTGAGTGTTCCGACACAAAGGCAATGGGAACTAACACTATATGTTTTTGGTTTTTGGAATTTTCAACAATAATATCTTCTGTAGAAGGTCCGATCCATTTTAGTGGACCAACTCTACTTTGGTAGCTCAAAATCCAATCTAAATCTTTTATGTATAAATTATCCACTATTTTTTTAACTGATTGTTCAACTTGCCATTGATAGGGATCGCCATTTTTAATATTCTTTTCAGGCAAACCATGTGCTGAAAAAATTAATTTGTAATTTGAAAGACCTTCAATTTTTTTTAGGATTTCTTTGCAGTGAGCATTTATAAATTTTTGATCTGTAGGATAACAACAAATGGTGCTGGTTTTAATATTATAGTTATTTTTATTACAAACATTTTTCCATTCTTTAATTGAAGATCCAGACGTTGCAGCAGAATATTGGGGGTATAATGGCATTAAAATAATCTCGTCAGGCTCGTATAACTTAACTTCTTTAATTACCTCTTCTGCCCTTGGATGCCAGCATCTCATTACTATAAAACATTTATGTGTATTATTTGAATCTTTTTTATTAAGGTTGTTTTCAAGCGCACTAGACTGATCCTTAGTTAGTTTTAAAATCGGAGAGGATCCACCTAATTCTTGATAAATTTTTTTCGCAACAGGCTCTCTTTTTTTTGCAATTAGTTTTGCAAGAGGATATCTAAAAAAAGTTGGAAGATTTATAATTGCTGGATCATTGAATAAATTAAATAAAAAAGGTTTAACGTTTTCTAATTTATCTGGACCTCCCAAATTAAATAATATAATTGCCTTTTTCATTTAATAATCTTTTACCGTTTTTACTAAATAGTCAACCATGTTTGGATCTGTTTCTGGTAAAACTCCATGCCCTAAATTAAAAATATATGGATGGTCTTTAAAAATATCTAAATATTTTAAAGTATTTTTCTTTAAATTTTCTTTATCAGTTAATAATATTTTTGGGTCAAGTCCCCCTTGGATGGGTAAATTCAATTCATTAACAATTTTTGATGGATTAACATTGTAATCTATATTTATAGCATCTGGCTTAACAATTTCACAAAATTCTTTATAATTTTTTATATTTCTTGGAAAACAGATAACTGGGATACTTAGAGATTTTATGTGATTAACTATATTAAGTGTTGGAATATAAATATAATTAGGAATATCTTTCTCATTTAAAAGTCCAGCCCAACTATCAAAAATCTGTATTATTGTAGCACCACTTTTTATCTGTTCATTGATGTGAATTTTTAAGAATTTTTCAATTATATTTAAAAGCTTATTAATTAAAAACTCGTCTTTAAAAAAACTAGATACTAATTCTTTTTTGGGTGAAATTTTATTAATCATGTAAACAAGAAGTGTCCATGGAGCACCTACAAAACCAATTAAATCTTTCTTAATCATAATTTTACTTTGGCTAACTTTTTTTATTGATTTATATATTGGGTATAATTTTTCAATAAAGTCTATTTCGTCTAATTTGGACATTTCTTCTAAATTTAAATTGCCTAATTGGGGACCGAAATCTTTTTTAAAATCAACTTTTTGATTTAAACCAAATGGTAACATTAAAATATCAGAAAAAATTATTGCTGCATCTAAATTAAATCTTTCTATTGGTTGTAGGGTTATTTCAGATGATAAAGTTTCGTTGAGACATAAATTTATGAAATTTGGATTTTGGCTTCTTATGTTTCTAAACTCAGGGAGATACCTACCTGCCTGTCTCATTAACCAAACTGGAGAGTTAGTTGTTTTGTTATTTATTAAAATATCTTGGATAGGAGTCATATTAATAAGTATATATATAATTATAGTATTAGTAATATAGTATGTGAATAACGGTAATTAATTGTTTTTCACATGTTATCTACCAAATATTAACAAGTAATTCTTAAATAAATTAAAATAAACTGATAAAACTGAGGTTCTATTTAAATATATTATATAAAATGTATATTAATAATTAACATGTTTACTATTGTTAATAAAAAAAAGGTTTTACAGTAAAAAAAATATTTTTTTAAAGTTTTAAATAATGTTAATTAAAATACCAAGTTGCCAACACTTTATACATGAGTAATAATTACGAAATTTATTTAATATCAGATTCTACCGGAGAAACTCTCGATAGGGTTTTTCTGGCTATTAAAGCACAATTTAAAAATATTGAGTATGATGTAAAGTCATATTTTTTTACAAGAACAAAGAATCAGGTTTTGAAAATTTTAGAAGAAGCAAATAAAAACAAAAATTCAATAATTTTATATACTATAGTTGATAGTGGATTAGCTAAATTTTTAGCAAATGAAAGTGATCAAAAAAAGATTCCTTGTTTTGGAGTTTTGGGTAATTTAATTTTAAGCTTCTCTAAATTATTAAATCAACAAGCCTCACATGTACCCAGCGGACAACACGCGCTTAATGAGGAATATTATGAAAGAATTGAAGCCATTCAATTTACAATGAATCATGATGATGGCAATTTAATTACAGAAATAGGAAAATCGGATTTAGTTCTATTAGGTGTTAGCAGAACCAGTAAAACACCAACATCAATCTATTTAGCAAATAAGGGTTTTAAAACATCAAATATTCCACTTGTTAATGAAAATTCAATACCCCAAAACTTAAAAGACAATCCAAAAATTACATGTGTAGTTGGACTTACAACAGAAGCTGAAAGATTAGTGGATATAAGAAAAAACAGAATGATAACTTTAAAGGAAAAAGATAACACAAGTTATACGGATATTAAAAAAATAAGAGAAGAAGTAGAAAGTGCCAAAAAAACTTTTGCAAAGTATAAATGGCCAACAATTGATGTAACAAGAAAATCAGTTGAAGAAGTTGCAGCGTCTATAATTAAAATACACGAAATATACAAAAACAATGAATAAAGAAATAATATTAGCATCCAAAAGCGGTGTTAGAAAACAAATATTAGAAAAAAACCAAATAGATTGTTCGGTTGAGCCGTCTAATATAGATGAAGACCTGGTTAAAGAAAGCTTATTAAAAGAAAATGCCTCACCAGAAATCATTTCAAAAAATTTAGCAGAATTAAAAGCAAATAAAATTAGCCAAAAAAGAAATAACAATCTAGTTTTAGGTGCTGATAGTGTTATAGACTTGAATGGTAAAATAATTTCAAAACCACTTAATAGAGAAGAAGCATTAGAAATACTTATTAGATTAAATGGAAAAACTCATCATTTAATAAGCTCAGTTTGTATTTCTCAAAATGGCTCTATGATATGGAATCATACAGATAAAGCTTCTTTAACAATGAAACAAATGAGTGAGGAGCAACTTAAAAAATATTTGGCAAAGATTAGTGATGAAGCGCTTTACGCGTATAATGTATATCAAATTGAGGGTGAGGGTAGATCACTTTTTTCTAAAATAGAAGGCGATGAAGATACAATAATGGGGTTGCCAATTAAAAAAATTAAAGAATATTTAAATAATTATAAATGAAAAAATATTTAGTGATAGGAAATCCAATCGAACATTCTTTGTCTCCAATGATCCATAATTATTGGATGAAGAAGTATAATTTAATAGACAGTATTTATGAAAAAAGAAAAGTAGAAGAAAAAAACTTAAAAGATATTATAAACGAAATTAGAGAAGAAAATTTAGTTGGCGTTAATGTAACAGTTCCATTTAAAAAATTAATTATACCATTTCTAGATGAGCTTGATTCTACTGCACAAGAAACAAAATCAGTAAATACTCTTGTTAAAATAAAAAATAAAATAATAGGATATAATACAGATAAACCAGGGTTTGCTCTAACAATAAATGATTTATATCCAGCAAAAGATGTAAAAGCTTTTAATCCCATCAAAAAAAAAACAATTTTTATTCTTGGTGCAGGAGGCGTTACAGCATCAATAATTTCAGCATTTAAGCAAGACCTAGTGAAAATTTTTCTGAGCAACAGAACCAAGGAGAAGGCAAATGAATTAAAAAACATCTTTCCTAATATAGAAGTTTTGGACTGGGGTCAAAGACCTCAAAATTTCGATGTAGTTGTTAATACCACGAGCATTGGATTAAAACAAAATCAAAGAATAGATCTAGATTTTAGTGACTGTGATAAGGATAAAAATAAATTATTTTATGATTTAATTTATAATCCAAAGGAAACAAATTTTCTAAAAGAAGCAAGGCTAAGAGGAAATCAAATAAAGAATGGCCAAAAAATGTTTTTAAACCAGGCCATGTATGCTTTTAAACTTTGGACAAATATAGAACCAGAAATTGATATCGAAATTGTTAAGTTATTAGATAAATGATAAAAATTGGAATTATAGGAGATATTGGATCAGGCAAAAGTTACGTAGCTAAAAGATTTGGTTACCCAGTATTTAATGCTGATGTTGAAGTCGGTAAATTATATAAAAAAAATAGAAAAATTTTTAATAAATTAAGAAAAAAATTACCAAAATATATCTATTCATTCCCGATAAATAAAAATGAAATTTGCGAAGCAATATTAGAAAATAAAACTAATCTAAAAAAAATAGTTGATATTGTTCATTTAGAGATAAGAAAAAAAATGAATTTATTTTTGAAGAAAAATATTAATAAAAAAATTGTAATTTTAGATATTCCACTTTTAATGGAAAACAAAATTAACAAGAAAGATGATATTTTAATATTTGTACAATCAAAAAAAGCAGATGTTTTAAAAAGATTGAAAAAAAGAAAAAATTTTAATTTAAAATTATTTAAAAGATTTAAAAAAATTCAACTACCCCTAGAGTATAAAAGAAGAAAATCTACACATATTATAAAAAACAATTTTACAGAAAATTCTGTTAGGGTAGGCATAAAGAATATATTAAAAAAAATTTTGTAAATGAAAGAAGTTGTACTAGACACAGAAACAACTGGCCTGTCAGTCAGAGATGGACATAGAATTGTTGAAATTGGCTGTATAGAACTTGATAATCTGGTGCCTACAAAGAATCAATTCCATTGTTATTTAAACCCCGAAAGAAAAGTTTCTGAAAGAGCTTTAGAAGTGCATGGTTACACTGATGAATTTTTATCAACTCAAAAAAAATTTTCAGATGTTGTAGATGAATTTTTGAAATTTATTGAAAATAAAAAATTAATAATTCATAATGCTGTATTTGACTTATCCCACCTAAATAATGAATTAAAATTACTTGGTAAGAAAGAAATTAAAAATGATAATGTAGTTGACACATTAATTTTAGCTAGAGACAAATTTCCAGGGTCACCCACTTCATTAGATGCTCTATGTAAAAGATATAGAGTGGATAATTCGAAACGAACACAACACACAGCCTTGATAGATTGTAATTTGTTAGCAAAGGTTTATATAAATTTAATAGATCAGAAAGAGCCTTTATTTGATTTTAAAAATCAAAATGTTGAAAAAGACAAAATTGAAAATATTGAAACTAGCAAATATTATAAAAAAGTAATTGAACCAACCGAAGATGAAATTAAATTACACAAAGAGTATTTAAAAAATAGCTTGAAAAGAAATTATTTTAATTAAATTTTTCATTATAAAGTTTATCAAAGTCTATTTTTTTATCTAATTTAATCCCAGGAAACCCAGAATCAGTTAATAAATTTAAAAATACTTTTTCTAAGTCTGGGTAAATTTTTTTTGGAACCTCACAGAGAATTATTTTTTCTAAATCTTTTTTTTCTTTAACATCATCATCAACTTTGACAATTGAAACATATGTTATTTCAAAATAAGATTGTCTTTCGTTGGGCTGACTGTCTTGAAATTTTAAAATTGCACTGATTTCAATTAACTGATTTTTTACAGGTTTAGATTTAATTTCTATATTTAAATGATATTTTGAAATATTATCTTTTACAAAAAGATATGTTTGAGCGTCAGCTGTTTCACTAGAAAGGTCTTTTACAAATTTTGTTAAAATTTTAAATTTATCTGTTGTCGTCATCTAGATCCTCAAACTCTCCATTAATATAATCTTGATTATTCTTCTTATTATTAAAGTTCTGTTTAGTTGATACCCTTTTAAAAATCAATTTTCTTGTGGGTGGAAAAATAATTAATAGGCCAATTAAATCTGTAGCAAAACCAGGTAAAATTAAAAGAAATGCAGCAAAGGCTAAAGCAGCACCAGATATAATTTCATAAACAGGTAATTCGTTTTTAACCATTTGGGTCATCCCAGATTTCAAATTATTGAATCCTTCGTGTTTGGCATAATAAATACCAAAAAAGGCTGTAAGAAAGATAAGCAATATTGTGTTTAGGGCACCTATTTGGGAACCTACTTTAATAAATAAATAAATTTCTAGAGCTGGAATACCAATTATAGCTAATAAAAATGTGTTCATTTGTCCCCAGTCTAAATTGCTAGTTGTAATTAATCAACATACTAAATATTATAAAGCTATGAATTACAGTTTTGAATACATAGACATTATTCTTCTTGCCATGATAGCTGGTTTTATTTTTTTACGTTTAAGAGGAATTCTTGGAAAAAAAACAGGTTTTGAGGGTAAAATGCCATCTCAATTTGAGAAAGAATTTAAAAAATTTGAAATTAAACAAAAGCCATCAAAACAAGAATTTGATGAAGAGGCCCAAAAAGATTTTTTAAAGGGTGCTAAAATAGCTTACGAAACAATTATTACTGACTTTAGCGATAGTGATAATAAACTTATAGCGAGTAAGCCCTTACTTGGTAAAAAAATTCATGATCAATTCCAGGAAGCACTTTTAGAAAGAAAAAAAAATGGTCATCATGCTGAGATAACATTTATAGGTATAAAATCTGCGGTTATTAAATCACATAAAAAAGTGGAAAATAGATTGGAAGTAACTGTTGATTTCATAAGTGAAATTATAACTTGTATTAAAGATAAAGAAAAAAAATTAATTTCAGGTGATCCAGAAAAAATTAAAACAGTTTACGATACCTGGGTTTTTGCTAAAGATATAAACCCATCCAATTTAAACTGGTTATTAATTGATACAATTACTTAATTGATAAAAAAGATCTCAGATAAAGATAAAAAAGATTGGGAAAAATTTCTAAAAAATGAAGAAAAAATTCCAAATAAAGATCTAATTTCTTTGAAAAAAATAAGACATGAAAAAATAAAAAAAATTGACTTGCATGGATATTCTCTTCAAGAAGCAAATAAATCTGTAGAGAGTTTTATTCAAAAATGTTTTGATAATAGTGTTACTAAGATTATAGTAATTACAGGAAAGGGTCTACGGTCCAAAAATAAAGAAAACCCCTATCTCTCTAAAGATTTGAGTATTTTAAAATATTCTGTGCCAGAGTTTATCGAAAATAATAGTTTACTTAATAAAATGATCATTGAAATAACTGATGCAAAAATAGAGGATGGAGGAAGTGGAGCTTTTTATATTTACCTAAAGAATAAATTTAAATCAAAAAATATTAAAGAATAAATTTTGATAAGTCTGTATCTTTAACTAATTGGTCAAGATTTTGTTTTACATAATCAGAATTAATCACAATTTTTTCACCAGCTCTATCTGTTGCTGTAAAACTAATATCATCTAAAATTCTTTCTATAATTGTATGCAATCTTCTTGCACCAATATTTTCCACTGTGGCATTAACTTCTGAGGCCATATTTGCTATAGCATCTATTCCATCTTCAGAAAATTCTAGATCTACATTTTCAGTTTTTAAAAGAGCAACGTATTGTTTTATTAAACTATAGTCTGGCTCTTTTAGAATTCTTTTAAAATCTTCACTTGTTAAAGCTTCCAGCTCGACTCTGATTGGTAGCCTTCCTTGAAGCTCAGGCAAAAGATCAGATGGCTTTGCAAGTTGAAACGCACCAGATGCAATAAATAAAATATGATCTGTTTTAATTGGCCCATATTTTGTACTTACGGTTGTTCCCTCAATCAAAGGCAGCAAGTCTCTCTGAACTCCTTCTCTAGAAACATCTCCTCCTACTCTGTCTGTTCTACCTGAAATTTTATCTATTTCATCCAAGAAAACTATTCCATTGTTTTCTGTTGAATTTTTTGCAGAACTTATAATTTTATCTTCTTCAATTAATTTGTCTGACTCATCATTAATAAGAATTTCATGGGACTCTTTTACAGACATCTTCTTTTTTTTTTGCTTGTTACCAACTGTTTTTCCAATCATTTCACCAATATTGATCATGCCAATATTTGCTCCAGGCATACCAGGTATTTCAAAAGAAGCTTGAGAGCCGCTATCATTTACAGCTATCTCAATTTCATTATCATCCAAATCACCTTCTCTTAATCTTTTTCTAAAACTTTCTCTAGTCGCTAAACTTGCTTTATTTCCAACTATTGCGTCTAGAACTTTTTCTTCAGCTAATTTTTGTGCTTTTGCGAAAACTTCTTTTCTTTTTTTTACCTTCTCCATCGCAATTGCGATTTCAAGTAGATCTCTAATAATTTGCTCAACATCTCGACCAACATAACCAACTTCCGTAAATCTTGTAGCCTCTACTTTTACAAAAGGGGCCTCAGCTAATTTTGATAATCTTCTAGAAATTTCTGTTTTTCCGACACCTGTAGGGCCCATCATTAATATATTTTTTGGTAAAATTTCATTTTTCATTTCACCTTTAAGAGCTTGTCTTCTCCATCTATTTCTTAATGCAATGGCAACAGCTTTTTTAGCTTTATTTTGTCCAACAACATATCTATCTAACTCAGAAACTATTTCTCTTGGTGAAAGTGAACTAACCAAAGAAGAACTTGTTTCTTCTTTCTTATCTTTAGGAAAAGGAGTTATGTTTGATTTTTTCATTAAATTTTTTCAATTTTAATATTATTATTTGTAAATACACAAATCTCAGAAGCAACCTGTATTGCTTTTTTTGCCACTTCTTCAGCACTTAAATCTGTGTCCAATAAAACTTTCGCAGCGGCTAGTGCATAGTTTCCACCAGAACCTATTCCGATTGCATTTCCCTCAGGTTCTAAGACGTCACCAGTTCCAGAAATAATATAACTATTTTCTTTGTCTCCTATTGCCATTAAAGCCTCTAGTCTTCTTAAATATTTATCAGTTCTCCAGTCTTTAGCCAATTCTACAGCAGCTCGAGGAAGGTTACCGGCATGTTTTTCGAGTTTTGCTTCAAGTCTTTCAAATAAAGTTAAAGCATCTGCTGTTGAGCCTGCAAATCCAGCTATGACATTTCGTTTTTCAATTTTTCTCACTTTTGCGGCAGTACTTTTTATAACAGTATTACCCATACTAACTTGACCGTCTCCAGCCACAACTACTTCATTATTTTTTCTTATAAGTACTATTGTTGTCATAGATTATAGATGGATATTAATTTTTATAGTTCAAGTGCTTGATTACTAATATTGATATAATTAACTAATCTCTATATACCTATAATTAATTATGACTAGAAAAGGAAAAGTTTCTCGAAAAACAAAAGAAACAAGCATCAGTGTTGAATTAAATATTGACGGAAAAGGTAAATATAAAATTGATACAGGCATAGGTTTTTTAGACCATATGTTGGAACAGCTATCAAAACATTCATTAATAGATATAAATTTAAAAGCAAAAGGAGATACTCATATAGATCTCCACCACACTACAGAAGACACAGGGATAGCGATAGGTGAGGCTTTAAAGAAAGCACTAAAAAATTATGCAGGAATTAGAAGATATGCTCACGCGATGATTCCAATGGATGAAACATTAACAAGAGTTGCAATAGATGTTTCAAATAGACCTTACTTGATATGGAAAGTTAAATTAAAAGTAGAAAAACTTGGAGAGATGGATACAGAGCTCTTTAAAGAGTGGTTTCAAGCATTTTCCCAGTCAGCAGGAATAACATTACACATGGAAAATATTTATGGAGATAATAGCCATCATATAATTGAGTCTTGTTTTAAAGCTCTAGCAAGATCATTAAGAACTGCGTTGGAAATTGACCCTAGAAACAAAAAAAGTATTCCATCAACTAAAGGTTCATTGTAAAATTGATGAACGTCACGATTGTTGACTACAATTCAGGAAACATTAGTTCAGTAATAAATTCTTTTAAAGAAGCAGCTAAAGATAAAGTTAATATTGAAGTAACGGCAAATTTAAATAAAATTAAATCGAGTGATAAGGTGGTATTGCCGGGCCAGGGATCGTTTAAGAGCTGCATTGATGCTTTAAATTCTATAAAGGGTCTAGTTGACACTTTAAATGAATTTGCAATAAATAATAAAAAACCCCTGCTTGGAATTTGTGTTGGCCTTCAAATGTTTGCTGATATTGGCTATGAAGAAACTGAAACAAAAGGGTTAGGTTGGATATCAGGTAAAATTTCAAAAATAAATAATCAAAATGGAAAATTTAAACTTCCTCATATTGGCTGGAATCAAATTAATATTCTTAAAGATAGTAAGATTTTAAAGAATGTAGAAAATAATTCTCATATGTATTTTGTTCATAGCTATGAATTTATACCTAAAGATAAAGATGTAATTTCTGCAACAACAGAATATTCGTCAAATATTGTTTGTTCTGTTGAAAAAGAAAATATTTTTGGAACCCAATTTCATCCTGAAAAAAGTGATAAGTTGGGACTTCAAATAATTAATAATTTTATAAATATATAAAATGTTTTGTATAAAAGCTGATATTCCAGGAGAATTAAACGAAATTGATGATGAATTAAAAGCCATCTATCATAGCAAGGATACTGTTTGTTTTTATATTTTTAAATCAAGAGATTTGAGAAATCAATTTATAGAAGATACAAAAACAATGAACAAAACCAAACGAGATGAAATTTATAAACAGTATTTAATATGAAAATATTTCCTGCAATAGACATTAAAGATAAAAAATGTGTAAGGTTAGTTAAAGGTGACTTTGATAAAAAAACGGAATACAAAATGTCACCAGTGGACCAAGCTAGTAAATATAAAGACCATGGTTTTAAAAATTTACATATTGTTGATTTGGATGGAGCTTTGACTGGAGAGACGGTTAATTTAGATATCATTAAAGAAATAGTGACTAAATTTGATCTTAAAATTGAAGTAGGTGGTGGGATTAGAACTATTGATAGTATTAAAAAATATAATGATGTTGGTGTAGAGAAAATTATTTTAGGCAGTGCCGCTATAAAAGATAAAAGTTTTTTAAAAGGAGCATGTGAAAAATTTCCAAATAAAATTGCCTTAGGTCTGGATGCTAAGGATGGGTATTTGTCAGTGTCTGGGTGGAAAGAAAATTCTAATCAATTAACTTTAGATTACTTAAATGATGTTAATGATTATGGTGTTAGTAGGTTAATTTACACTGATATTGATCGAGATGGAATGAAACAAAGTCCAAATTTTGAAGAGACATCAAAAGTAGCTAATGTATCAAATTGTCCTGTAATTATATCTGGTGGGGTGTCATCAATGGAAGATGTCAAAAAAGCTAAAGGCTTAAAAAATATTGAAGGTATAATAGTTGGAAAAGCCATTTATGATGGCGATATTAATTTAAATGAACTGGTAAAAGAGGATGCTTAAAAATAGAATAATACCATGTCTTGATGTTAAAAATGGTCGTGTTGTTAAAGGTATTAACTTTGTTGACCTTAAGGATGCGGGAGATCCCGTTGAACAAGCAAAAATTTACAGTGATGGCGGAGCTGATGAAATTTGTTTTTTAGATATTACGGCCTCAAATGAAAACAGAAAGACTATTTATGAAGTTGTGAGAAAAACATCAGAGAAATGTTTTGTACCTTTAACAGTTGGTGGTGGAGTTAGAAGTGTTGAGGATATTAATAAATTATTAAATTGTGGGGCTGATAAAGTTTCTATTAATACAGCTGCAGTGCAAAATTCTGATGTAATAGTAGAAAGTTCTAAAAAATTTGGATCTCAATGTATTGTAGTTGCAATTGATGCAAAAAAAAATAATGAAAAATGGGAAGTGTTTACGCATGGAGGAAGAAATAAAACAGGTATAGATGCTCTAGATTTTGCAAAAAAAATGGAAGATTGTGGTGCAGGTGAATTATTGGTTACTTCAATGGATAGAGATGGGACACAAGTTGGTTACGATATTGATTTAATGTCTAAGATTTCCACAATAGTAAATATTCCTATAATAGCATCAGGTGGTGTAGGAAATTTAGATCATTTAGTTGATGGAATTGAAAAGGGAAAAGCTAGCGCCGTATTGGCTGCATCAATATTTCATTATGGAAAACACTCTATTAAAGAAGCGAAGGAATATTTGGACTCAAAAGGAATACCTGTTAGAATTTAATATGCTTAAAACATTAGAAAATTTATTTATTTTAGCAAGAGATAGAAAAAAAAAACCAGTAAACGGATCATATACAAATAAATTACTAAGTGAAAAATCTTTGAGCAAAGCTAAGGTCTTAGAAGAAATAAGTGAGCTAATTGATGCAGTCGAAAAAGATACAAATAAAGTTCATGAAGCAGCTGATGTTTTTTATCATTTAATAATGTATCTCGAGGCAAACAACATAAAAATTGAAGATGTAATGCTGGAATTAGATAAGAGAAAAAAATGATTTATGATGATAATAATATTTTTGCAAAAATTTTAAGAAAAGAAATTCCCTGTAAAAAAATTTATGAAGACGAGTTCGTCTTATCATTTTATGATATTAATCCTCAGAAAAAAATTCATGCGCTTGTAATACCAAAAGGAAAATATATAGATTTTGATGACTTCACTACAAAGGCATCAGCAAGTGAAATAGTTGGACTATTAAAAGGAATTAACACGGTTGCTAAAAAACTTGGTATTTCTGTTGATAAAGGAAAGGGATATAGAGCATTAACTAATATTAATGAGCATGGAGGCCAGGAAGTTCCTCATTTACATTTTCACTTGTTTGGAGGTGAAAAAGTTGGCAAAATGGTAGAATGAGCAAACCAATTTTAAGAAAATATTTAGAAATAAAATCTCTAGAAAATCTTAAAGAAGTAAAAAAACCCTCAGAAAATTTTTCTATACAATTAATTGACTCAAAAGATTTCCAATTAAATAAATTTTTTTATAAAAATGTTGGAAAAAATTGTAATTGGATAGATAGATTAGTCTGGACCGACCAGAATTGGATAAAGCACGTTTCAGACTCAAACCTTTTTTCATATATGCTTAAAGAAAATGATGAAATAGCTGGATATTATGAGCTTATTTATAAGCCCGAAAAACAAGAGGCTGAAATTGCATATTTTGGAATATTAGAAGAATACAGAGGCTTAAAATTAGGAGGTTATTTGCTTAGTGACGCAATTAAATGCTCTTTCTCAAAAGGAGCTAAAAGGATTTGGCTTCACACTTGTTCTAACGATCATAAAAATGCATTAAGTAACTATTTGGCTAGAGGCATGGAAATATTTAAATCAGAAACATTAAATATTTAATTAATCATCTTTTTTTGGTAACTCAAAAATTTTATCGCTTATAATTTGATTAATCCTAACCGAAGAAATAAAAGTTATACTTAAATTTTGATATATGTCTTCAATTTGCCATCCAACAAGATTAAAATTTTTTTTATCAAAAAAAATATTTATTTCATTATTATTTTCTAAAATCTTATAATTTAAATATTTTTTATCTAACTCTTTAGGTTTTAATTTATTAAGTTTTGATATCAAATACTCTTTATCTAGCAATAAAGATAAGGCAGTTTTTTCGAGAGGATAAATATAATAGTTGTTGTTTTTAATCACTAGTGATTTTCCATTTGAAACAATAGTTTTCTTATTAAAATTATCATATTTACATAAAATTTTTTTTGGATATTTAATAACACATTTTCCTTGTTCACGTTTTTCACCAACAGACTGTATGAAGTTGAATGTTAAATTATTAGTTTTTTGTAAATGATTAATTATATTTTTACTATCAGATGCTAAAACTTGGTGACTAAAAATAATTAAAAAAATAACTAAAAAGAATCTTATCATTACAAGACATCTCTTTTGCCCACATGATTGGCTTTACTAACGATTCCTTCATCTTCCATCATATCAATGATTCTAGCTGCTCTGTTATATCCGATTTGGAGTTTTCTTTGTAAGAATGAAGTGGAAGCTTTGCCTTCAGATTTAATGATATTCAAGGCTTCTTGATATAATTCGTCTTTATCTTGATTATTAGCAGAAGATTCCCCCAATTCTTTTTCATCTGCAAAATTTAAGATTTCATCTATATAATCTGGCTCAGCTTGATTTCTTAGATGATTGTTAACTTTTTCAATTTCATTTTCAGAAACGAAAGGAGCATGAATTCTAATAATTCGGTTAGCAGAGGACATGTAAAGCATATCTCCTTTACCTAATAATTGTTCAGCACCTTGTTCCCCCAAAATTGTTCTACTGTCTATCTTTGAAGTTACCTGGAAAGAAATACGCGTGGGAAAATTTGCTTTGATAGTACCAGTAATAACATCAACACTAGGCCGTTGCGTAGCCATAATGATATGTATTCCAGCAGCCCTAGCCATTTGAGAAAGTTTTTGGATGTAATTTTCTATCTCTTTTCCCGCTACAAGCATTAAGTCTGACATTTCATCAACAATAACAACAATATAGGGCATTGCTAAAGAGTGTTTTGAATTGTAACCATCGATATTTTTTACTCCTTTTTTAGTCATCAGCCTGTATCTACTTTCCATTTCCTTTACAACCCAACCTAAAACTGAAGCAGCTTTTTTTGCCTCTGTTATTACAGGACATAATAAATGCGGTATCCCTTCATAAGTAGAAAGCTCCAACATTTTTGGATCTATTAAAATGAATTTGCACATACTTGGTTTGTGTCGATAAAGTAAAGAAAGTATTATTGTATTAATACAGACAGATTTACCAGAACCAGTAGTACCAGCAATTAAAAGATGAGGCATAGTTGCCAGATCACCTATTATTGGTAATCCAGAAATATTTTTACCTAAAGCGATTGGCAATTTGATATTACTTTTACTAAAGTCATTACTAGCTAATATTTCACTCATATAAACATTTTCTCTTTTAGAATTAGGTAGTTCAATTCCAATTGTGCTTCTACCGGGAATAGTTGCTATTCTAGCAGATTCAGAGCTAGTGTTTCGAGCAATATCATCAGAAAGATTTATAATTTTAGAAACTTTTACACCAGCAGCAGGTTCAAACTCATTTAGGGTAACAACTGGACCGTGACTAACTTTTTTAATATTACCATTAACTCCAAAATCTAAAAGAATTTTTTCTAAAAAACTACTGTCAATGAATTCGTCTTCATTTAATTTATTCTTATCTTTGCTACTAGGAATTTTTAATAAATTTATTGGAGGTAAATTAAATTTAGTTTTCTTCGAGTCTTGTAAAGTTTCATTTTTGATAAAGGGTAAATCTTCTTGAATTAAATCTTTGATTTGATCTTGTGGTATAAATTCATTAATTACCTCATTTTCTTTGGTATAATTTTTTCTTGAAGATGTGAATAAAAAATTAAATAATTTCTTAGTAAATGAATAAAAGGAATTAACTTTAAATTGAATACTAATTAGAAATAAAGAAAAAATTATAAAAATAAAGAAGAAGTAAAAAAACTGAGAATTAATATTTATTAAATTATTAAGGAAGGTTGTTTCAAGATAGTTACCAACAAAGCCACCATTGCCATTTACATAAAATTTAAAAGTTTCAGAGTGAAAAAAAC
>Ga0209309_10000899_pt1 | contig 31949 bp, 31 predicted proteins | sample COGITO_mtgs_1204_2_FD_184807 | JGI IMG/M metagenome (GOLD analysis project Ga0209309, IMG submission 184807) | Pelagic marine microbial communities from North Sea - COGITO_mtgs_120412 (SPAdes) (version 2) | ecosystem: Environmental > Aquatic > Marine > Epipelagic ... | reverse complement strand
AATCAGCACATCCCAAGTGTCCTCAGTGAGTGACAAACGTAGCTCGTCCATTTGTGGACGCTCAAGTGTATCACTTGGCCAAGCTTCATCCTCGTAAAAGATGATGTCAGTGGATTTAATATACGGGTAGTGCTTCAGAACATACTGCACTACGCTATCCTTCTGTGACTCAATGGTACCTTCGTGTTTTTGCCTATCCGTAGAAGTACGGAGGTAAGCTGCGATTCGTGTTACTAGTTCTTTGTTGGTCATAATTAATCAGCTTTATCATTCTTTTTCATTTCTTCGTCCATCTTATCGATAATGTATGTGTAGTAGTTATGCTGAGTCTTAGCAAAATCTGCCATCTTTTTTCCATCAATTGAGTGCCCTGCATCAGTTAATAGTTGTGGGTCAGATAAAAATTCCACTACACTTCCTGCGTTCTCAAGTGTCCTAACTAAGTCATCAGCATCATCACTATTGCAACTGAGTTGAAGAGAGTCAGTTACAACAATTAGGTCGTAGATTCCAGACTGTGAATCAGACACTAGTTTAGTTAGAGCGGGACGATCCATGGTGTTGCCTCCATAGCCCAGGTCAGTGTATTCCTCGATTTTTAGCTGCTCACCGTTGTGAGTAAGTTCAGCTGTGTATTCATTCAGATCGATGCGACGCTTATTAACAGCAGCTTCGTCTGTGGTTGCAGTACGAATATATACGGCAATGTTCTTTGTAATTTGTGTCATGTAATTATTTGTCATTAGTTGTAAAGTGCTTCTAGTTCTTCAAAGTGAGTCCGACGCTCTTCGCCAGATAGGTCAGCAAGTGTGGGGTGCCTCTCACACCGTGGATGCAGGCTGTCAAAGACCAGCTTTCCGTACTTGTATACCTTCACGTTATCCTCGTTGTACTGTTTAATCGTGTACATATTATTTTTCTTTGTTACGACCCAACACCTCTTCTTCGGCAGCTTTGAACAATGGTCCTAGTGCTTTAATAAATACATCTTCAGGAAGCTGATACTCCGCCTCGACGTACGTAAGGTGATATGGGTCAGAAGGTTTCTTTTCCTTCATAATTGTGGATTTATTACATCAAAAGAAGTCAGGACCACAAAAATGGCTTGATGCTAATAAAGCTCCATTAGTAAAGAGAGTACAAAACGCTACTCATTACATCGGAATGACACCGAATGCTCCAGTTTATATAAAATCACTAACCGAGTAGTTCAGTTGTTGATTTCATGTAACCTAGAATCCTCACCTATGGCATATAGAAGGCAATGCTATACCAATTAGCAATCCTGTGTCGCTGGTGTCAGAGGATTCAAGACTCCAGAGCGACTACGTACATTGGCGTACGTGTAGTATTGCGGCACTACAAGCCGGACATTGAAGGATGTCACCTCATCGTCACCTTAGTACAGTGACTGTTAAGTTGTTGATGTTTGGAAGTACACTCGGAGTCACATGACTCCTTCCGAACGTAAGACTACCATCACACTTTTCTCGATGCAAACTATTGTTGTCGGGTGTGTGATTTACTTGCTGCTCGTCGATCCATTGCAGCCTCGTAAAGTTGCCTGGATGATGGTCCGTGGACTAAATGCCCAGATGGTAAACTCATCACCGAAGGCTCATCTGATAACGTACTTGCTGCAGAATCTTTGTTCGATGAGTCAGAAAACACTGCGTCATAATCTAGATGTGTACCACTGTTTGTTACAGTAGCTGATTCCGTTGTCGACTCATTGTCATTTGTTGTTTGGCTACAATCGTAGTCTGGAAGTTCTGTGACTATCGCTTCCCCTGAAATTATTGCATCAGCATAGCGCTGTTGCCATTCAAGCTCCATCTCTTTCCGCTGCTTTTTTGGAATTTTAATGCCAGGTTTGGGAAACTCTACTAACTCTCCACGACAGCTTGCTTTGTACCAGTCACTAAGAACATCGTTGTAAATGTATAAACCCTCATCTGGTGTCACGATAGTTTGAGTACCGTGTTGTCGGTTACGATATAGCGGTCGAGGACCAGGTTCAAACTCTCCTACCTCTGAGTTGCCAAGTGCCGGATGGCGAAGTAAATAGTAGTTGTTTGTCTGTCCACGTCCCTTTTGTAATACTCGAATCAAACCCTCATTCTCTAACTGTTTTTGCCACAGGTATAGTGTTTTCAGGCTTGGATGACCGAGGCACGCTTGTAGATACTCTTTACTAGCGTATGCAGCATTATGCTTTGATGCTAAAACAAACAATGTTGAGTACAGCAGCTTAGCCCCTGGTGATAGAGTTTGTAATGCAGCAATACCATGTGGTAGGCGCCAAAATCCTGAATGCCATTCACTTGTGGCAAATTCGTCCATCTTTAATTTGTGTTTCTTTGGTCCTGAATTTTTGTCAATAATCATAATGAATAAGTTATCTGTGTAATGCATGTAGTATGCCAGGGTACCAAAATTACCTACCCAGGATGAGTTATTCATTACCGACGAGTAAGTCGTGGATGACCGAAACAGATAACTAGATAAATATAATAGATAAAGTAGTAAATGGTATCCGCAACTACCAATGTTCAAAACTGTTTATTTTTATTGTCCTCATGTGAGAAGCAATGAATGAGTACAGTTAGACATGAGGTAAGGAAGAACTAGTGCTTTTTTATCGTCTCCAGCACAGCAGAAATTGGTACTCAGATATTGTATCCCTGTAGCACCTCAGTAACCGCTACATTGAATATTCTATGTACCAACTACAACAACGATTTGAGAAGATTGCCGGAGACAAACCACGACTAAGCTCCTACATGGCATTTGCTGAAGCTGTGCAAGAAACTGGAGTGAGCGAGGACGTTATTCGCCGCTGGTTTCGTAAGCTCGTAGACACAGATGATTATGCCAAAAGTGAGTCGCAGGCAGTGATTCGTCACCTGGTCAAATTAGCTGAACCTAGTAAATAAAAAACACCCTCCCAGAGCACAGGTTTCAGGGGTAAATTGCCTCCCTAAGGTGCCTCAAACTAGCAACATGAGACTTACTCCGAATCGGCTTTTTTCTGCTCGAATTTAGCAACTTTCCGCATTGCTGCTCGATGGGCATCATCTGAGGCAGTGAGTGCGTCCATGAAAGCTTTGCTTGCGTCACCTTCAGCTGCCAGTCTTCACGCCAATACTCTAGGTTAAGAATTTTTTGATGTCATCAATTTGGTTAGCAAGAAGATGGTCGATCACATTGTAGTCTGCCGGACCACGTGCACAGGCTATATCTGATGGTGATGTAAAACCAAAGGCGAAGAAGCGATCTGGTTTCGCTTCCTTTTTCGTCTTAACCTGCTTAAGAAAATCAAACATCGTGCGTTCCGAGAAGCAGACAGTGATTGGTTTCCAGAACTGCCCCTTCTTAATACCAGATTTATTATGATACGCAGCGTATAGGCCAAAGAGCATATAGAAATCGGCATTGCCAGCTTCGTACTTTTCAACGAAGTTGTTGTACCAGAGGTAGTGGCGATCTTCATCACTGTATGACCTTGAGCCCTTCACTTGAATACGAGCAAACTTGTTGCTCTTTGTATTGTGAATAATAAAATCCACCCCCTTTTGTTGCCGACTGGTAGGTATGTACACTGCATAACCAGCGGTTTTCTTAAGATACTTGGTTACTTGCTCAATCACTTGGTGCTCGGAGTACGGGATAGTAAAGATTGGTTCCATATTGATTATTGTAATACTGAACTAAATAGCTTTTCAATGTAGGCATTTCCTTGGTGCTGGAATAGGATATTCTTCGCTTCTAGTTCCTTCTCGCTGTTCTTATTATTTACAAGCAATTCATAGGGAGTGCCTGAGATGATGTATGAGTGAAGCTTTGTTTTGTTGTCGCCCAACTGAGTCTCTTTCTCTTTAATTTTTTTGTGGAAGTTGAGTTTGAGGTCATCTTCTAGATCAAGGTTCCTGATACCCTTGGGGTCAACAAACACCACATGCTGCGTGTCACCATCAATTACCCACATGATGAAGTCTGGGTAGAAATTTCCTGCCTCAAAGAATCCAATTCCCTCCTTGGATTTATTTCGTAATAAAAATAATTCACGCTGGGCAAATATATCGGGATACTTTTGGTAGTACGCTTGCAAATCAGAAACAAACTGATACTCACCTTCGTTCAGATGCACAGGCTTCACTGTTAGCTGGAGACCAATACCAGACTCAATATGAATCAGTGGTTGATACAAGTGGCGGTCAAATGTAAACGGAGTGAATCCACCGTATGTAAACGATGAGATTGTCTGTAGCTCACTATGGTCATTACCTTTCTGTATCTTGGTTAACAATTCAGCCAGAGAACGTATTTTAGTTGCGGCTGTATTGTGGTCAGCATCATCAGGCATTGTCACTTGATACTCATCAATGAAATTGGGGTCACCTGGGACCATGTCTTGGTACTCTAAATATGGTTCTTCCCATTCTGACTTGCGGAAGTTGTACAAGGCTACGAGATATTTCTTAAGCAACGATAGCGCGATTTCTTGCCAGTATCGAACTCGTGCAAAATCGTCCACTACTAAAAGCTGTTTTGGTATATAGAGCTTGTACCAGCCAGTTTCATTCAATATCCCTTTGATGTCCTCTACTGACAGATTGATGTTGTACCAGCTTTTTTCATTTTTATATTTCTGTAGATCAAAGTACAGCTGGTCAAAATCAAAGAAGGCTAGATGGGTAGGTGTAAGCACGCCTGTGTCAGGCTCGGTAGCTACTCCAGCTGAAACCCCACCAACTAGTGATTGCAGTTTTGGGTAGCAATCTAGCTCTACTGGTGCGATACGTTTGTCTACGGTAAATGCAAAATCTACTTTTCCTCCATCTCGCTTGAACATCATCCCTTCACGAATACGTAATACCTTGAGGCGTTTATTAGGGTCAAAAGTCTTAATCACTGGCAAGCTAATGTCTAGCATGTCTCCAGTGGGCAGACCTTCTTCTTCCAAGTATTCCTTAAACGTCTTCATGTAGTCTGCCCGTACACCAAAGATATTGAGTGTCTCTAGTATCTGAATGTGTTTTGGTGCGTTTGCTCCTTCGATGGCTTTACTACGCTTGAGTGACATCCCCTTACCCTTGAGTCTGACCCCACGACCAAACAGCTGAATGATTTCAGACCCTTCACTTCGTCCAATATTCATCAGACCCATCAGACTTACTCGCCAACTACTCCAACCTTCTGTAAATTTCTTGGACCCAATGAGTAGATTGACAGTTGATGTTTCAGTATTAATCTCTTTGAATAATGAGGACTTGAATTCAACTTCTGACGTAGATAGACCGTTTGTCTCACAGAGTTTAAGTAGCTGTTTGTCATCACCAACGTTGATTACACCAAAGTATTCACTGTTCCCTACCCTGACACCAATCTCCCCATCGATTCCTTTGAGATTGTCCAGGTGTAATTGCCCTCCCCGTGAACGAAACACTTCCTGCTGGATCTCAGAGAAAATACTTTTGGCATCAAGTGATAATGTTTGGATGTAAGAAAATGAGCTGGCAAACACATCACGATTATTAGCATCAGTTAAGCCAGTCTTACCAGCTAATAGGTTATTTATATTGCGAAGTGACTCATCCTTGTCTTCGATAAAGCTTTTAATGAAGAGCAAAATGTCTACTACGTCGGATACTTCACGGCCTCCTTCCTTACGGACTGCTGTTACCTTACCACCAACAAACACCCATAATGGACGCTCCAGTAGAAACGTTTGCCATGATTTTTGATCACTGCCAAACAATTTCACCTGCTGGTAAAACGTCAAAAGGCCAGCTGTTAAATACAGTTTCCGTAGCTCTTGATTTTGTGATTGTTCATCTGGCAGGTTTAGAATCTTGTAGTCCTTGCCGTAGCCGTCACGGTAGAAGTAGCGGTATGAGTAATCAAACAAAATCGCCTTGGCGTATTCTTGCTCCAGCACCTTCCTTTTTTTTGTAGTTGATGCTTTGATTGATTGTCCAAAGGTAGCTGAGTATTCAAACGCAAAGCCAGTTTCGGAAAGAACGTCACGATACTTCTTGATTACATCTCCTCCTGCTCCACGGTGTCCTTCATCGATGAATACTAGGTTGTTGTTTTCAAATGCTTCAAGGGCAACAGTCTTCTCCTTGCTTGATTCTTTTAGTTTGGTGTACTCAATAATCTCTACTGGTTTCTCGTTACCATAGCCAGAGAATAGTGAACCTGTTGCTGTACCTTTAGAGAATATTTGAGCAGGAATACTTGAAGCTGTGAGCTCTTCCAGGTGTTGTGCTGAAAGTCCTTCGTTTGGTGTGATTAGGATTATCTTGTTTATGTCTTTGGTGGTCTTGTGCTTCTCTGCGTAGTGTTGAAACTGCAATAAGTGCGTATGCATCAAAAGCGTCTTTCCACTTCCAGTAGCAGACCAGAATGCAAGTTTAGACAAACCAGCGACGGTAAAATCATCGATACGGTCACCAGCTGGCACTAACTCATTAAATGTAGCCAGGTAGGTATTTAGCTCGGCACACAACTCGCCTTTGTTTGTAAACCACTTGTCCAGATAAACTTCTGTGGCTAGTAAAGACAAGTATTGGAAATATTTCCAGGATAAAGGATTGGCTCGTTTTTCACTGATGCGATTGGTATGGGTGTATATATGCTCGTCATATCTTCGTAACTGTTCCTCTGTGATACCAGAAAAAGACACTGTTCTATTCACTAAAGTGTTAAAGATGCGTGACTGGTTGTTGGCATCGTATCCTTCTAGATCAGGGTCCTTTAGGTCTTTGGCTAGCTCTTCAAACGAGTCCACGTCAAACAACGACAAAAACCATCGATTCAATACGAGTCTCTGGTCAAATCGTAACGGCTTTTTTGGAGCAGCTTTTGCCATAAATTATGCAAACATACGCTTATGGAATTCTTCCTCGATGGTCACTACCTTCCATTGGTCACCATCGGCTTTTAGGTTTTCTAGGTTATTGTCTCCGTTTACGTAAATTTTCTGGTACTCAAAATCAGTGGTGCTCAGTGCCTGCTTACCAAAGAAGTCATCAAGACCAGCATTATCTACCACTTCTTTGTTCCGCCAGATAACTAGTGTTTTTTCACCTGCACGTGTTACACCTTCGACCACTAGTAAATGCTCGCCATGCTTACGTATAGTAGCTACCTTGAGTCCGATGAGATAATTGAATGTTTCTACTAAGTCAACAAGTGTGTCTTTTGTTTCACCAACTACATCCGTTGCTAGCTTAATGTTGTACGCAAATGGGTTTTTGAATGACTCTAGCGACAGTAGACTATTTTTTGTTTCTACATCGAGCATGTATCCGAGTGTGTATTCTTCACGTAGTGACTGGTGCTCACTAAGCGTTGCTTGCTGCTTGTCGGTACGAACTAACTTGAGGTTATTTAGAGTATCTTCGTAGCTCTCTAGCTTGAAGTACTTCATGATGTGTTCCTTTGTACCTGATTCCCCATCGTCTTGTGGCTTCCCTGCTGACCAGTCGTCTGAGTAAACAACCTTTTGTACACGTGGTTTTGTAACTGAATCAAAATATGAACCCATTTCTACAAGAATAAACTTTCTCATACCTGAACCGTTACTTCTCTCATTATCAATCCGATTTAATCTCAATATTGCATGTGCTGTCGTTGCAGACCCAGCAAAGTAATCGAGCGTTATTGAATTTGGATATTTGTGAGTTATTGAATCGACTGCTGTTAAGGTCGTAAAAATAGATTTTGGATAGCTAAATATTGAAGCATTTCCAAACAGTGCCTTAAGTAGGTTTGTGCCTTGGGCTGTAGCACTATATTTCTTGTCAGACCAAAGGCTTTTCAGGAGACCTCTGTCGTTGTCGTCATCATTATAGACTCTAATGATGTTTAGATTTTCATTACAATAGATCAAACCTTCACTAAAAACTTTTTGAACACCAAAGTTGTCACCAGGTTCTGAGTAACTGAGAGTCCATACACGCTCAGAACCATCACTGCCTATCGGATATATACGCTTGTATCCTGACTCTGTATCTTCGATTGGGTAACTTTCAGTTGTTGGAGGAGCTTCAAAACCTTTAATTTCGAAACTTTTTTCATCTACAAGAACGGCAAAAAAACTATTAGGTCGTCCACTTCTGTAGTTATTTTCTCCTGTACCACTACGTCTGAAATTACGTTCTCTCTGACCAGCATCACCGTCATCTTCGTCACTTTTGCCTCGAAGCTCATCAAGACCTGTTGGAACAGCAAACAGATTATACTCGTGCGTTCGGGTAATGTTAGAACGACCTGTACCTGACCCTGGATAATGATTTACGATTGCTCTCATGATGTTATGGTCCTGGAATTCTTGAGAGATCAATTTACCAAGATTATCAAGTTCAGCATCATCAATTGCTACGCTATAAATACCTTGGTTTGGTATTTTAAGACTTCTGCCTAGCTTGAAAGTACCCGAAAGTAGTGATAGCCAACTTGAGTGTCGATAGTTATTTTTATATAAAATTGGTATTGCATCGGTATTATAAGGTGGATCGATGTATATTGCTTTGATCTGCTCTCGGTAACGTTCTTGCAAAACATTTAGTGCTCCAAAGTTCTCAGAGTTAATCATCACCCCATTCACTCTCTCGTCCAGGTTTTCAAAGGTGGCTAGCAGCTCATCTTTCCAGTCTGGAAAAAACTTGGTATCGATAGATAGTGTTGGATGACTCTTAAGGTATTCGACATTCAACTCGGTTGATTCGTCTATAAAACCGAGCTGAGCCCATTCAGCTTTTTGACCTGCATTGTTTAGTATTGAATCGTAATACTGCTCAGGCACTAGGTCGAGTGTGATGCAGTAGCCTGTGCCTACAACAAACTTCTTTTTCTCCCACAACTTTTTCTGGAAGTCTTCCAGCTGGGCCAGCATGCGGATAATTTTCTTAGCAACGACACGGATCACCTTGAGCTTGGCTAGATACTGATCAGCTCTTGGTGCGGTTTCGTTTTCGATGTCGTCGAGGAACATCACTTCGTTTTTGATGTAGAAATCTAGCTCCCGTGTGAGGAAGGTGCTGAGGTCTTTGTGGATGAAGTAATCGAAGGTATTGGTGGCTGTGTATGACGTCAAAAACTTCTCCAGGACTGTACGTTCTTTGTTTTTCTCTGTGGGAGCTGGCGTGGCAAGAATATCCTTCCAAGCTGATGGAATTGCTGACAGTGCTTTTTCTACTGCTTCGGCACTACATTCGTCTTGCTTCTTCTTACCATCTACTGCTACGTACTGGAAATACAGGTTGAGCTCGTTGCCACTTTCTGACCAGAAGTCTTCATCACACAAGACAAAACGTCGGTCTTTACCAGAAATATTTTTGTTGTTATTGGCATCTGTCTCTGCCTCCTTTATACGGAAGTGAACACTCTTGCCACTGACTTTGAATGAAAAATCTTTGAATCGTTCGCTGGTTTTAATGTAGTACTGGTCATGATTTGCCCAATGAAGCTTCACTTCTTCTCCTTCGTATGGAATCGAGTACACTCCGTCTTTGTACCGACGCTTGCTGATGAAATCACCTTCTTCATAATATCGCTCAAAGAAACGAAGCAAGTGCGAGAATACTTCATTTTCTAGCTCGGCTGCATTTCCAGCAGACTGTAGCTTTTCGTTTAGTTCCACTACTTTATCATTGGTAGCAATTTGTTCGTCATTGACACCTAATTCTTTGAGCTTGGCAGTCATCTTTTCTAGCTCGGTCTCAATTGCAGTTGTGTCTCCTGCTTCGTAGGCCTGTAGCTCTTGTTTTACCTGTGGGAGTAGGTCGTTATCAAGGAAAGTGCTTATCTCATCGTGCTTTTGATTAAGGATACGATAGATACCAAAATCCAAGTCCGCTCGGTCAATCTGGAAGATGGTCTTTAGGGTATTTTTGAATTTTTCGTAGTTGTTCTCCATGATAATTTTTATATAAGCTCCCACTCGATAGTAAATATTGGTTCTACTTCTGTACTTTGTTTTAGCTTCAATTCTAGATTGCTAATCAGTTGCTCTCGCTGTGCTTCAATTTCGTCCTCTGCAGTGAATATGTTTTGGCGTAAGGTTCGTAGTTTTCGCTCGGTTTCCTTCAATCGCTTCTGGACGTCAAGCTGTTTCTGCATGTCTTTCTCTTGTCTAGCTTCTCGATTGAGTTCTCGCACTCGGAGTTTAGTATCTTTCATTTCCTTTTCTAACGAGGCCTTTTTATCATCTGCCCACTTTTCCAGCTTGGTGGATTCATCATTAAAATACTTGCTGTTTCTTTCAGCGATGTCAGTCATGATGACATGTTGCTTGGTTTCAAATTGACTAGCTAACGTACTGTCAGGAACAGGACTAGAGTCTTGTACTACTCCAGGTAGTGAAAAAAGTCGATAGCATTGATCATTGTCCAAAGCCTCTCCGTTTTCTATAGTACCAGAAAAGACCAGTAGCTCCTGGTCATCTGCTCCCGCTACCCTTAATAAGTTTAGTGATAATTGGCCACGTTTGCCAACCAAGGGCTCTAGAGAGGTAATTTTTGTATTTGTGGTGGTGTAGTCGAATCGAACCGTTTTTACTGGTGTAGAGGACGTTTTGGCGGTTTCTAGTAGCCATTGTGAGAGAGCACAGTCTATTCTGAAGTGATGTGGCTCATTCTTGCGATAGTCCATGTGGTAGGCACCAGTTGGAATATCAGGTTCTGGTGCAGTGTGAAGGTTGAGGCGGTACTCGTCTGTTTCAAATGTGGCCTTGTCTTCAAGGTAGTGTAAAGCTAGCTTCCATAGATACTGCTCTTGTGTCTCCAGGGCTCGCTTGGTTTTAGCATCTTGGACCCGCAACTTTTCTCGTACTTCTTCGTCGAAGTTTTCAAATAGTTTTTTATTGGCGTCGGTCATTTTACTACTTAGTTGTTCATCAAGCTCTGACCGCAAACTATCAAATGCTTCTTTAATTTCCACTTCGCTACGGCATGACTGGTAGATCTGAACAATCCGCTTTTCAAAATCTACCCCAGACTGAATTGCACCTAGCACTTCGTCACTTGCACCAAAGACTCCGTTGAAGAGTTTGAATTTTTCGTTTAGTAGCTCGTAGACTCTTTGGTCGGCCGCATTCTTTTTATTGAGGAAGTTGATCACCACGACATCAAACTTCTGGCCATAGCGATGACAGCGACCAATGCGCTGCTCTATACGCTGTGGATTCCATGGCAAATCAAAGTTAACAATCAGACTACAGAATTGCAGGTTAATACCTTCTGCTGCGGCTTCAGTGGCGATAAGTATCATGCCAGTGTCACGGAATGCATCAATAATAGCGGCTCTGGTGTCGGCTGTACGGGAACCACTAAGTCTTTCTGTACCTGCGTATTTTTTTAGATAGGCTGCATATAGGTCTTTAGCTTGCTGACTGTTATTACTTCCATTGAATAACAAAACCTTGTCTTTGTATTCTGGGACCGCATTGAGTAGGTCAAATAGGTAATTTTGTGTCCGAGTAGACTCAGTGAAGATAACGGCTTTTTGAGCAGCTTGGTTTTGTATTAAAGCTTCAAATCCTCGTTCCAAACCTTCGATTAGGGCGTCACCTTTAGCGTTGTGCATTATGGCAGTTGCTAGTGCGTGATACCGACGCAACTCAACGATTTCATTTTCAATAGCAACTCTTTCTTTTGCTGTATACGTATGACCATCTTCCTCGTCTTCTTCAGAAGAGTTTTCGTCTTGATGTTCGCTGTATAGCTCCCGCTCATCTTCATCTAGTACGTCAGCGACCGCTTCAGTCTGGGTACCTGTGGCAATGTATGTCTCTAGTTTCTCTGCAAGCTTAAATAATGTGTTTGAAATAGCAAACGAAGAGGAAGCCAGCAGTTTACGTAGAATAAGTGTCATCAGGTGTCTCTGGGACCGTGGAAGAGCGTATAAATCCGCCTTTTGTAGGTATAGAGAAACTTCTTCGTACAGCTGATGCTCCTGTTCTGTCGGAACGAACTCCTGAGTAATAGCTATACGATTGGTGTATGGAATATCTGGGACCTGTTTACGCAATGTTCTCTGACATACGGGCTTGATACGTGTTCGCAAATCAGCCAGGCCATCTTCATCAGCTCTGGTAAATTGGGCCCTGAAGCTTTCAATATCACCAAACAGTTGCTCGTCAATTAAACTAACCAAGCCGTACAGCTCAAGCAATGAATTCTGTAGTGGTGTAGCTGTAAGTAGTACTTTGGGTACGCCCGCCAGCGCATCCTTAATCTCGTTTGCTATCTTGTTATCCTTTTTGTAAACATTACGTAAGCGATGAGCTTCGTCTAGAACAGCGATGTCCCATTGCACCTGCTTTATCTGCTCTGCTTTAGATTTGGCAAAGTGGTACGAACAAATCACAATCTTGTCGGATTCAAATGGATTGGAATTCCCTTCCTTACGAGCTGCATTGAATGTACTAGCCTCCAAAATAGTCGACGGTAAGTAGAACTTCTCAATTAACTCTTGTTGCCATTGCTTCCGCAGACTCGATGGCATCACAAGCAGAATACGTCGTTTCTTCTCTGCCCACTTTTGTGACAACAGAATCCCTGCTTCAATCGTTTTACCGAGCCCTACTTCGTCTGCCAGAATTGCCCCTTTAGAAAATGGGGACCGGAAAGCAAATAAAGCAGCCTCAACCTGGTGTGGATTTAGGTCTACCTTTGCATTGAGTAGAGTACGGGTAAACTTCTGGAGATCATCTGAAGAATATTCTCGTGTAAGTTCGTGTGCAAAATACTTTCCGTGATAATCAGTTAGCGAACTCATAATTAGCTAAGATTAGCATTATAAGGCTATCTGCTCAATTATCATTAGTTTATGCCCTGCAAAAGCAAGTATTCTTTGAAAATGGTAAAATTGGTCTATGAAAGTGAAATCTCTAGAAGTAGACAGTCATCCAGTACTGGGTTCATTTTGTTTTGATTTCGATACTGACAAGAATGTATCGATCTTGGTTGGTAAGAATGGTTCAGGAAAAACACAACTGATGAACTTTCTCCATATACTGTTAGATAAAAGTTTTCGAGTGTGGGAAATTCCAGAATGGGAAAAAGGCAGTATTGTAAGTATTAAACTTGCTGTTGAACTGAATGAAACTGAAAAAGAAAACGTAGCAGAGATGAATGTAAACGGGACTAATGTTCCTTATTCTCTAGCTAGCGGTGATGTGTATTTTCAAGCAAGAAGAAGTAGTGGGACTTGGAATGATGTTTCTGTGTATATGCATAGCGGAACTGATGATGTATATGTGGAATTACCTAGCGAAGTAAAACGGTCGCTAGAAGCACAAAAACCTCTAGGTAAGGTGTTACATAATAAAACTAGGTATTCTGGGACGCAGATCAATTTTCAGTACACGCCTGTTACTACATTTGTGGATGTGACGGATAACGATGAAAACATTAAAACTAAAGCCTCTGAGTCTCTGGCTGATGATATTAATAAGCTTTTGGTTTCATCGTACAACCGGGATAATGCCAGATTGAGAAAACTCGTTGATAGTGGCGAAGCTACCACAGGCTTTTCTGGTGATTTTGATCGGTTTCGAGATGCCTACCATCACATGTTCTCTAGTAAGATTATTACTGGTGTTGAGCAAGATGGTACTGATAATAAGGTTATGCTTCAAGATACAACAACCAATGCGGTATTTGGTATAGACGGACTAAGTTCTGGAGAGCAACAAGTTGTGTACCGAGTTGGGTATTTATTACAAAACCTGAATGTTAAACAAGGTGGAGTAGTGTTCGTTGATGAGCCTGAACTTAGTCTGCATCCTGAGTGGCAAATAAATTATCTCAGATTCCTTGAAGAAGTGTTTGGTAATAATATTCAGTTTATTATCGCAACACACTCCCCTTTTATCATTCAATCTGCACTATCATCCATAAATACGGGTATCTATCGAATAATTAATGACGGAGGTAACTCAGCTTCAGTTAGACTAGATGGAGTGGGATTGATTGATAAAAAAACAGTTGCATCGGTCAACTATAATGTGTTTAAGGTACACCCAGAGGAATATCACACGGAACTATATTTAAGAATGAGTAGCATTATAGGTATTTCAACACCCAAACCAATCGATACACATCTTTTTGGACTTAATACTAGTAAGTTTATACCAACAATTAGCACATCATTTGGTGATGAGTCAGTGATGTCATTTATACGAAATATTATCAATCATGGAGATGAGGCGATTGAAAATAGAGATGGACGCACCTATATACCAGATGAGATGGAGCAATCTATAAGATGGATGGAGTGGTTTATTGCGCAACAATAGACGCTGCCACTGTATACATCCGTATCTTTTAGTGATTTTTTATTTCACGAGGCTCAGAACCCTTAGCTGGACCAATTACACTATTCTCCTCAAGCATATCCATCAAGCGACCTGCTCTAGAGTACCCGACACGTAGTTTTCGCTGTAGGTATGATGTTGAGGCTTTACCTGCTTCGATTACAGCCTGCTTAGCTTCTTCATACAAATCATCTTCATCGTCAGAATCGATGTCGGCACTCGGGTTAGCTATCTCCCACTGTCGTTCTTGAGCTTCATATTCCCTCTCCTCAATTTCTCGTAGTGATTCAACAGACATGTGTACATCTCTAGGTCTTGATCCATCCTGAGGACCAACGATGCCGTTTTCCTCCAACAAGTCCACTAACCGAGCGGCATTGCTATAACCAATACGGAGAATTCGTTGCAAAAAAGAGGTGCTGCATTTACCTACTTCAACCACCAATGCCCGGGCGCTAAGATATTGCTGATGCGCATCAACAGCTGGTACTTCGGGTGTGGTCTGAACATGTTCTAGAATTACCTTCTCTAGCGATGCCATTCTGTCTACCAAAGCCGCCATATCATCGTGCATACTTTGTTGATTAGCAGATATTTCTTTGATTAGTTCTTGTGTTTCTTGTGAATCACTCATGTCTTATATCTTACCATCTACCTTATCCTGTATATATGCATCAAGTATTGTGTCAGCTAGTGTATAAGTAATAGTTTTATTCTCAAAAGATTGTGGTTAGGGTAAAATTTCTACCACTCTGTAGCTTGCGTTTGAATCATCGTAATGGAATTCTGTCTCTATTCTTCTGCCGTCCCTAGGAATATTAGCCTCATTAACGATAAATGAACCTGCCTCGTCTGGAATAAATTCAAGATTTCCTCCTTCGTAATAAAAAACTAGCTCACCATCATCAATAATGGCCATCTCTCTAGGTGGAGCGTTGCAACCTTGGCAGGAATACAGAAGAACATTCTCTTCATCGCCGTCACCATCAGTATCAAAATACACGATGTCAGCTTCCATGTTTCTGGCAGAAGTACCTGTTTCATTATTTGTTATATAGGTAGGTGCGTAGGTTTCTGGTTTTTCTGATTGAATAGTTGAGTACAGACAGAAAGAGCCTGTAGTCACTGCTACACCGAGAACAAAAAATGCAACATTAGATTTCATTCGATAAATTGGTTAATTCGAGTACTACACTCTTCTTGTCTGATGGACAGAACTCTTCAGGTGCGTCAGACTTTCTGTTTTCATATAGTCTCACAGAATCAGGACCAAGTTGCAGTAGTTGCTCGTCGCATACACTAGAGTCTTGTGAAGCAGCTAAAATACCGCTCTCCGTATCCCAGGACTGGATTTCATAGTAACTAATATCGTTTGTGAAGTATCCATCTATTATATCTGCCTGTGCCATGATGCATTCGGCTGTAGTACGTTGACACATAATTGAGACACTGTTTTTATTATTTACTAGCTCAATGTCAGTCTTCCATCCACCTTGGACAGCCACAACACCAGTATCGAACCATTCGACAGATAACAGCCCGACCGAAGTGGGTGTAACTAGTTCATCGCTTTTTTCTATTACTATTTCACTTACTGGTTCGTTGGGTATGAAGTACATAACAACAAACGCAGTTACAGTCCCAAGTACAAAATAGAGTAGTTTATTTAGCATATAGTTATCTTTATATCTTACCATCTACTTTATCCTGTATATACGCATCAAGTATCGTGTCTACCTGAGCGTCAACTAGGTCGCGCATGGTAATAATCTGCTCCTCTGTCAGATTATGGTCAGACGGTAGCAATGCCTTGAAGTCATCAATTGGCGTCATATTCCCAATATACTGGCGTACTTGAAGCAGCCTGCTCTGCTATTAAGTCATCTAGCGGATTTAGCCACTCTTCATTACAGCCATTTCCGAGCACTTCTGCGTTCCAAGCAGCCATCTGAGTATCGACATCAACACCAGGATTAGCATTAAGATATTCATATGACCAAATATTCCACACCATTTCAAAATTATCTTCAGTTGGACACTGAACATAGTCGTATCCATCGTCCATTACAGCTTCACTTGTGTTGTAAGGAGTGATGTACCAGTATGCAAAGATAGCTAGTGTCACTACCGTTCCAGCGATAAGTAGTTTATTGACCATGTCGTAATTCGCAGACCTCTAGTGCTTGCAGGTAGTCACTCTCAATATTCTCTTTATTACTTAAAAGATAGCCATCCTCCACTTTCTGGTCGCACTGAGCTTCGGCCATTTTTATCACATCATCTCGAATCGCTGAATTTGTTGATGGATATGGTAATGAATTCATGCATCGTTGTACCGAAGCATCATATTCGCCACTCCTAACTGCCGCAAATAATCGTGAGTATCCAACCTGCTCAGCTTGATATTTTGTGAAATCTGCTTCAGCTATGCACTCCTCATGGTTCGCAACATCCGACATGCGAAGTTGACGTTCATAATTCACCTGTTCAACCTTAAGCTGCTGCTCATTATTACTAGTTAGTGTATCGAAAATAAGAGCCAATATAAATATCAAAATGATAATCCCTGCTGCTGGTTTGAAATATTGCATACATAAAAAGTTACGTAGCAGGCAGATACACAAAGCCCGCTACCAGGAGGGACCGAGGCCCCCTACATAAGTTTCCCTATGCAACGAAAGCAACGCCCTGATAACGGGTTCTCTATTGCTTTCGATTTTGTGCCATAGCTTCTACTGAAACCTTAGGCCATCTGTGTATTTAGTTGTCCTAGTAATAATACTCTGTACGGATTGGTTGCACAACAAAAGCCATGCGTCCAACTAAGGAGACATGGCTTTATATTAAGCAGTTTTTAAGTTGTTGATTAATTGCGATACATCATACCGATTCATCTGTGGCAGTTGTGTCAGTAGGTTATTTTGTTCGCTACTGGGCAGGGTTTCCATAAGACTCTTCAAATAGTTTACTTGCTTCTCTGATGGTTTGTTTACCACTACTGATTGCCGTTGAGCCCCAGTAGCCGTATTACCTTCTTCCAGTTCGTCACTTGGGAATATGGTAGATAGCCGACTTGCTCGCATCGCACAATCAATCAGTGATGCATTGCGTGCGTAGAGGATAGCTTTTTGCACATAGCGGTCGCCATCGTAACTTATAAACGACAGTCCCCTACCCTGTGATAAACAGATTTCGTTCTCACCCTTCAAGGTACAGATAAATGCCACAACAATTTTGTTTCCACGCCTAAATAGCCTCATTGAATCCCTATCCATCTCAAAGTGTGCAGTAACGTTGTATGCACCCTCAAACTGGCGAATATGAGCTTCTATGGCCTCCTGTGCTGGATGCTGAGCGGTTTTAGTTTGCTTATTCATGATTTGGTACCAGGTCAGTTTGTAAGTAATGGAATACGGGGACCGACCGACGCACTCGCTTCTGCTCCCCTGCTTCCGCTTGTGAGTCTTCGATGAGCGTATATGTCTGGAGGCATGATTCACCTGGCTTTACTCTGACACCGAACTTGCTCCACTGACGCAAACTCATTACATGTTTGTCAGCCCGGTACTCTTTGGCGACCTTGCTACCAAATCGTTCCTTTACCTGTTCTCTCATCTGCTCTTCGGTTTCTGCACTACCTTGCCACGGTGATTTGATACCTCGTTCCTCTAGAATTTTGTTTATTGTCTTCATGTTCTTTTTACTGCCAGGGCTACGTAGACACCTAAACTAAAATGGCTAATGGGTAATATTTAGTTCAAAAAGACCAGTAATAAGAGCTAGGGATTAGTTGCAAATAGGGGTATGGGGACCAGTTCAGAAAAAAGATGTTAGGTCTAAGAAACTATGTGTTTGAGGGTACTCACGCAGATTTGTTTCCTGGAGGAAGTTGGTGAGCAATAGGGTGTGGGGTGCAAAAAATTTTCTACTGCATTTTTGAAACACTACTTCCCTGCTTCCTGTGGTACTCACGTAAAATATGCATATGCCACATACACCACCAATTAATCGACGACAAAACAAACACTTACTCAATGACAAACGGTTTTATGACCTTCTGTCGCAACAATACGGCCACATCTCCAAGGACGAAGCGTTTATTCTTTATATTGCCATTGTGAAGCTAGTGGAGCAGGAATTACGGCGTCACAAAATGGTACGTTTGCCGTGTCTTGGAGACTTTGCGCTCGTTCGACGTAAAGGAGGACCAGCTCTTGTAGGGACTCAGCAAGTGAATATTGGAGACCGGGATGTACTGAAGTTCTACCCCAAGGAACGGCTACGGCGGTACTTTAATGCCCGGCAGCCACACCCCCTTGAAACAGTGAGTCAAAAATAGGATTCCCCTGTCTATTGGGACAATTGCCTGTACCTTCTCTCGCCTGTGTAAAATAAAAAAGACCCCAGGATAAGGGGTCAATTTTATTATTTACTTCCTTTTCTACTTATGTTGCTTCCAGGCTTGAATCCGTACTCAATTCCAGCTCTGAGCGGCATTGGTATCTTTATGTGGATTTTGAACGGCACCTTCTTCACAGGATGCTTACAAAATGGGTCTAAAATGTATCTACAAGCTGGTCTACTATCCCGACTGATAGTGACATAGTCGACAAAGAGTATCAGATACTTGATATAATTCAATCATGAACGCACCAACAATCCATACCCAGCGGTTTACAATTAGAGCATTTAAAGAATCAGACGCTGAATTGTGGCAAGTCTGGGATATGGATACAGAAATTCAAATGTACATGCCAGAGCCTTCCAACGAACCTAAAAGCATTACTGAACAGTATAAGTACATCAAAGAGTGCGAGAAGGAAGAAGATGGACTGTATTGGTCGATTGAGTCTAAAGATGGGATAACCATCGGCACAGTCGCACTTACTGAAATCAATGAATATCACAAACTCGCAGAGCTTGGAATAGTCATTGGCGATAAGAATGTCTGGGGGAAAGGGGTGGCAACAGAAGTAATTGGTGCAATTGTTGAGTATGCGTTTTCAGTCCTGGGAATTATAAGCATTTCAGCAGAAACAGAATCAGAAAATATTGCTATTTCTAAAGTGTTAGAAAAAGTCGGATTTATTCAAGATGGACATTTTTTCTCAGCCAGAGTGAAGAATAATCAACGGGTCGACGTAAAACACTACGGAATTGTTCGTCCACAAAAATAAACCTCCGCTATGGAGGTTTATTTTATATACAACGCACCAATACTCTTGCCCTTTTTAATCAGTACCAAGCCATCTTTGTAGTGCTTCTCGGTGATGATGAAATCTATTGGGACTACTTTGCCGTTCACTTTTACGGCGTTGCCAGCAATGAGTCGTCGTGCTTCTGAATTAGAGGATGCGAGCTTAAGTGCCGTCAGCGCGTCAATAATATCCAGCCCTTTGATAGTGGCAGCTTTGGTTTGTGCCAGACTGGTAGTCTCGTTGATGATGAGTTGTTTGTCGGTAGCGGTCAAAGAGGTGATTTTATTTGAGCCGTACAATAGCTGAGTAACCTTTTCAATTGATTTGGTAATTTCTGAGCCATGAATAAACTGCGTAACATCACGCGCTAGTTGTTTTTGGGCGATTCGCTTATGCGGTTCGGCTTCGTGTTTCGCAATAACTCCCTCAATCTTCTTAAGTGAAGTGAAAGAGAAGATTTTGAGGTATTCAGCCACATTCTCGTCAGCTGTGTTGAGCCAGAACTGGTAGAAAGTCAGTGGTGACGTTTTGTTGGGGTCGAGCCACACTGCGTTGCCTTCTGACTTGCCGAACTTCTTGCCGGTTGTTTTGTCGATAACCATCGGCGTGGTCAACGCATAAGCTGAAGTATCGTTTTTGCGCCTAATGAGATCAACTCCAGAGATAATATTGGCCCACTGGTCAGAACCTCCTACCTGAAGATCAACCCCGAACTGTGTATTGAGGTGTAAATAATCGTAAGCCTGCAGGAGTGTGTATGAAAACTCAGTGTATGAAATACTGTCCTCCGCATCTAGTCGTCGTTTGACGATATCGCGTTTAACTAGCTGATTGACGGTGAAGTGTTTGCCGATATCGCGCAAGAAATCTACCATTTTTACTTTCTTGAGCCAGTCTGCGTTGTTGACAACAGTCAGTGATGCTACTTCAAGGAGTTCAGAGAGTTGGGTGCGGATAGCAGTGATATTCTTCTGTAACACCTTGGTATCAAGGAGCGTTCGTTCCCCAGTCTCTCTCGGGTCACCAATCATTCCAGTTGCTCCACCGACAAGCAAAAACGGCGTGTGACCGGCGTCACTTAGGTGCTTGAGAAGAATAATCGGTACCAAGTTCCCCATATGCATTGAGTCGGCCGTTGGGTCAACTCCCACGTACATTTTACGCTTCTCATTCAAAACGTCAGCCAATTCCCCACCACCAGTCTGAGCGATGAGTCCGCGGGCTTCGAGTTCAGCTTGTAGCTTTTTGGTATTCATATATTTATAGTAAATCAGTCGGAAAATAAATCAACTAGAATGGAAGGAATCCGCTTTTGTACTCGCAGAAAACAATCTCACTGGTCGGTTTGCCGGTAATACCAGCGAGCAACTCCCTGGCTTCAGCTCGTCCGCCTAGTGCATCGACCAGCCCGACTTCAAGAGCGCGTGCTCCAGGCATAGTTGCCCCATCAGCAATTTCTTCTACTGCAGCTACTGTCATATTACGGTACTCAGATACGATATTTACAAATTCATCGTGAATGACTTCCAGGTCTGCTTGCAGTTTCTCTCGCTCGTCATCAGTAATTGGTCGATTGGGACTTCCGGTGTCTTTGTACTGTCCAGTAGTGAGTTGCACATAGGTAATTCCCTCTTCTTTATTTTTTTCAGACTCTTCAAGGAACGACATATTTACCCCGATACTCCCGACATTGGACATTGGCGACGCTACCAGTACATCTGTAGCTGCTGCCACCATGTATCCTCCAGATGCTCCGATGTCTCCAATCAATCCAACCACCGGTAATGAGCTATTCCTAAATCGTTCAGCGATTCGCTGTGATGCTACTGGCGTCCCACCTGGCGAATTGATTTCAATCAATACCGCATCAATGCCGGCTTCTTGCTCCGCCGTATCCATAAAGGCTTCGACAACTTCAGGAGTAATCACTAAATCAAAATCAGCTAATCCGTAATACGGCAAGATGGCCCCTTCTACTGGTAAGACAGCGATATTACAACTGCCATCGCCAACGCCACTTTCTCCTTCATAGAGCATTGATAGTGAAATAATTATAGCCAGTATGGTGAGTACAACAACCACTGCGCGCATGACTGCTCCAGCCAACTCCCTTCCAAATGATTTGTGCATATCGTGTATGGTACCACGTACAAAGCTTGCAGATAAGCAGATATTAGGTAATATATAAATAGATTGTCAATACAAGGAGGATAAGGAATGGAACTGGTGTCAGTGAGCCCGTGGAATGACTTCAAAGTTTCGCTTGAGCGGGACTCTCATCCCGGTGCGATGTTTCTCAATCAACACTTTGGAGAAATCAAAGATACGGTCATGGAGCACGCAACTGGTCAGGTGCTGATGGTCCACAACGAGTACGGCCAGACAGTTGCGTGGGCAGGCGTCACGTACAAATGTAACGCGGTGGATATACACTTCATGTACATTGTGCCAGAGAAGCGCAATACCGAGGTGATACTTCAGCTGATGCAAAAAATCACCAGATTGTGTCGTGACCAGCACTATTGCTACGTGTGTATGCGGTGTCCGGAGCTTGAAGAGCTTCAATGTCTGCACGACCTGTTTATCAAGATTTCTCTGAACAAGTTGGAGGTGTCGATGACCACAGACGCCAAGATGGTGCTTTATCTGGTCCCCAAGGATCAGTGGGAACAGTTCTTCGCAGCAGCGTAAGCACGTACAGAAAAGGGCCGGCATGTATACATGCCGGCCCACTTTTAATTTTTGATTTACTCATTCACACACAAACGCGTAGTCCACCCGCGTGCGGATAAAATCCGAAGACGTGAGCGACCGGTCGAAGGCCCCGTAGCCAGCCCCGTAGTTTGGACACGTTCGCGCTGTGTTGCGGGCAATTGCTCGAGCACCGAGGCTCTCAGCTACTCCGGGAATGTCACTTTCGACATACCCTTGTGAACCGCATCCGATCAGCAGTGCGATGGGTATCAGGGCGAGCATGTGTCCCTTTAGCATCGGTATTGCCGATTGGTGTACGAGTTGTAACAGTACTGAACGCGGGGTGCGTGGGAACGCCGGTTATAGTATTGCTGTCTGCGATACTGTTGGTATTGTCGCTGTCTCTGTCTGTTTACAATACCGGAAGGTATTGGTTCGCCAGCCGAAGTCCAGGCCTCAAAGGTCTGTTGCGTGTCAACGTACCCGTTGTTGATGCTGACTCTACCGTAAGCAGCACTGCCAGGCCGGCTGGATTGACCCGGTACCGGTTTCCAGGTGGCCAACGGGGCGAGCACAGCGGTAGCCACGCGAGCACCAGACGGGTCTGGATAGTACTGAGTGTTGGGAGAGCCACAAGCAGCCAGCAACAACACAATCGTAGCTCCGAAGAATCGACGAAAGAGAATAAACATTAGATGTCCTTTCTTGATGTGTGTATGTAGACGAACGTCTATAAAGATTATGCCCTGTTTTTACAAAAAAGCAATACTAGACGGCGTTCTTACCGTGCTTCTGCACTTCTTTAATCCACTTAGTTCGACAAATATCATCAACCCGTTCGCAAGGACCGTAGGTCGTTACTTTGGTCTTGATACCAGCAAATTCAAGAATTCCGTACTGGATTTCATTGGTGTAATCACCGAATTGCCACCACGTTTTAAATGGACTATGTGAACCGGAGAGTACATACACTCGAGCTGTTTTCCCAGCTAAGTGCTTCTCAATTTTCTTGGTTTGTTTGTTGAAGTTAAAGGCAAACCCAGGGAGCCAGAACCGGTCGAACAGTCCTTTGAGCAAAGCTGGCATAGTTGTCCACCAGTTAGGATACCCAATCACCCAGTGATCACACTCAGTAATCGCTTGTTGCAGGGTAATCAAGTCGGGTTCAAGATGCTGGATTTCTTTGTATCCTTTGTGCAGAATGGGGTCAAATTGCATCGCTCCGATGTTGAAGCGCTTGACTTCATGACCAGCCTCTTCAGCTGCCACTTGATAATGATCGAGGATTCCGCCAGTGAAAGTGTCAGCATCAGGATGCCCGCACAAAATGACAATCTTTTTAGGTTGTTTCATATACCGCTTATTGTACGGCAAAGACCAGCCCCGAAGGTGCTGGCCTGTTGAAATCTTTTTGGTATTCAGTATTTAGCGGCGAATCGAACCATTGGGGTTGAATTGTCCAGCGGCTCCGGCTCCTCCCCCCTGCATCTTCATTAACATCTCTTTCATTTCAGGGCTCATGACCGCCATGATTTCGGTCTGATACTTTGGGAGCACTTTCTGAGCTGCTGCCATTTGGTTGTTGCCATTGGCCTTTAATTCAGCTTGCATTTCTTTGGCAATCTTCTCAAAGAGGACTGGATCTTTCTCCAACATCTCCATAATCATTTGCTTCTGGTCTTCTGGCACTCCTTTCATTTGTGATTCAAGGAGCTTCTTCATCGCCATATTCTTTAATTTTCCAAACATATGTGCAAGATTGTAACATACTGCGCGTAGTAAGGTACGAATCATACTAAATGTAGACAAAACCACTATTTTGTGGTATTCTCGCCCAGTTAAATAAATATCTATGAATAGCCTCAAAAAACTGTATATCAAAGCCGGACAACACCCAATCAAGTCAGCCATTATTATTACCCTGATTGCTGCAGGTGCATTATATGTAACCAATAGAACTGTAACTGATGAAGCTCCAGTCGAAGCAGAGAAGAATCTTCCTCAGGTAACATTGAGTACAGCTGAGACCTTTGCAGGTGGTGACTCTGTGTCATTGTTGGGTAATGTCCGGGCTTTTACTGAAGCTGCAGTCACTACCGAGCGAGCGGGACGAGTCACTCGAGTAAATGTCACACTCGGACAGGTAGTCCGCGCCGGACAAGTGCTTGCAACGCTAGAGAACGCAGCTGAGAGTGCATCAGTAGTACAAGCAGAAGGTTCGTACGAGGCTGCTGTAGCTGCCAAGGCGCAAGCACAAGCCGCTGATGCGCGAGATACAGTTGGCGTGAACGAATCACAAAACACGCTTACGAGTGCTCAGAATACAGCCGTTAATGCTTATAAGTCTGCTTACACCACCGTTAACGGGATTGTATTAAATAATATTGATACGTTTTTCACTTTGCCCAACGGTCAGATTCCTGGACTTCGCCTCGATGGAGTTGGAGATACCGGCTATCTCAATGACGAACGAGTAAATTACCAACGATTGCTTCCTGAATGGCAAAACAAAGCTAATGCTCTGACCGTAAATAGCAACATTCCGTCTGCCCTAGCAGAAGCCGAGGCAAACATCGACCGTACTATTACCTTTGTGGATACGTTCATCCGTCTTTTCAACCGTCAGTCAGGCAACGGTGGTCGTTACTCAGATGCTGAGTTACAAACATTCAGTTCAAATTTTACCTCCCTCCGTTCATCTCTCATTGCTACCAAAGGTTCTGTTGAGTCTGCACAAGTAGCCCTTGATAATGCTCGTGACGCTGGTACTCGAGCTGACATTAGTACCTCTGTATCAGGAGTACCTGCAGCTGATGCACAAATCAAGCAAGCCCTTGGTTCACTCCGAGCGGCTCAGGCCAACTACGCCAAGACAGTATTGCGCACTCCAATCAGTGGAACGGTAAACGCAATTGATCTCAAAGCAGGAGACTTTGTTGGTTCATTTGCTGAGATTGCCAAAGTCGCCAACAATAACGCTCTAGAAATCGTGACCTACGTCAGTGACAAAGAGCGAGATTTCTTATCAGTTGGAGATACTGTTTCTATCGAAGGTGAATATGAAGGTCGAGTGTCACAAATCGCCCCGGCTATCGATAGCAAGACACGTAAGACTGAGGTCAGAATCACTACCGAAAATACCAATATCAAGAACGGTCAAACGGTAACCGTAGCCAAAGAAGTATCAGCCAGCTCAACCAAGAGCACAGCTGTAATTATCCCTCTGACAGCTGTTAAGTTCGAAATCCAAGACGGATTTGTCTTCACTGTAGTTGATGGCAAGCTCGTACAAAACCCGGTCAAGCTTGGAACTGTTCGCGGGAACTCAGTAGAAATCACCGAAGGTCTCACTGCAACTCAAACATTTGTTGTCGATGCTCGTGGATTACTCCCTGACACAGAAGTAACTATCACTCAATAATATGTGGGAATTTTTCATCAAAAACAACAAGTTTGCCTACTTGTTCTTGGTCGCCTTGATTGGCGTGGGTACCTATACACTTGTATCAATCCCTAAAGAATCAGCTCCTGAGATTGTCATTCCAGTGGGAATTGTCTCGGTTGCTTACCCCGGCGCTCCAGCAGCTGATGTTGAGTCGCTGGTGACCAACGAAGTAGAGCGAGGACTCGCGAGCTTAGAGAACGTCAAGAATATCACCTCAGTCTCAAGAGAAGGGTTCTCTAATGTCACTGTAGAGTTCGAAGCTGATGCTGACTTAGTGACTTCTATTCAAGACCTCAAAGACGAAGTAGATATCATAAAGACTGGTCTTCCTACCGATGCTCTTGACCCAAATGTGTCAGAGATTAACTTTGTCGACCAGCCGATTGTAACTATTGCTCTCTCGGCACCGATTAGTGACTTTGAATTCACTTCCCTAGCCAATGACATCGAAGAAGAATTGGAGCTTGTTTCTGGCGTTTCTCGAGTCGAGGTACAAGGAGCGCGCAGTCGCGAGATTGCGGTGATTGTGAATCAATCCGCTCTAGAACGATACGACTTGTCGCTGACACAAGTCACCAGCGCAATTTCTAATGCCAACCAAACCTTCCCGATTGGACAGATTGAAAATAACGGCATTGCCTACAACATTGCCTTTGAAGGAGATATTCAAAATAGTGACGAAATCAAAAATGTCGCTGTAACCAACCTTGAAGGTCAGCCAGTATTTGTCCGCGACGTAGCAATTATTGATGATGGTCTGGCACCAGCTAGTACTCTCTCTCGGCTGAGTGTTGGTGGTCAGCCATCACTCAACTCAATCTCAGTTAACGTCTACAAGCAATCAGGCGGGGATATTACTCGTATCGCTGCTGACGTGAATGCTCGAGTAGACGCCCTGACAAAACCTGGGGAACTCCTTGAAGGAATTACCACCAAAACCATTCTTGATTCAGGAGAAAGTATCCTCAACGACCTCATTCAACTCTCTACCTCTGGATTACAGACAGTTATTCTAGTGGTGCTTCTCTTGGTGATTGCTATTGGGTGGCGCGAAGGTCTACTGGCTGGAGCAGCAATCCCGCTCTCTTTCTTGTTTGGATTTATCGGACTGTATTTCTCCGGAAACACCATCAACTTCTTGAGTCTCTTTGCCCTTATTCTAGGTATTGGTATTTTGGTCGACTCCGCGATTGTGATGATTGAAGGTATCAACCGCAAGATGAAAGACAATCCAGACATCGATAAGAAAGAAGCCGCTATTGAAACTATTCGCGAATTCTCTGGAGCGCTAATCTCTGGAACGCTTACCACGGTGTCGATGTTTGTCGGTCTGTTTATCGTCTCTGGAGTGATTGGGCAATTCATCGCCAGTATTCCATTTACACTCATCTTCCTCTTGTTTGCTTCCCTCTTTGTATCTCTGGCTATATTGCCACTACTCGCGTCGGTATTTCTCAAGCGACGAAGTGCGACTAAAATTGAGCAGAAGCAAACCGAATACGCTCACCGGCTGGAGACATGGTACGTCGCTAAGATTGAACCGTATATCAATGAACCTGAGAAACAATATACCTTTCTAGCAGCTATTTTTGCTTTGCTGGTACTAGCTATCTCGCTACCTATCAACGTATTTGGTGGACTTATCGCCTCTCCGCTTATTTTCTTGATTACCAGATGGACGTATCGGTACCAGGCTCGCAAAGGCTTCGGCGAGCTATTGCGCTTTGTAATCTGGACACCAATTGCTGTGGCAATCATCGGTCTTTCGTTCACCGCCGCTCAGTTTGCTCTCCCTACATTCAGCCCGGTGAAAGTTATCTTCTTCGCCCAAGGAGACGTTGACTTCATAGTCTTAGAAATCGAAAATCCCGAAGGAACCACCAAAGAAATTACTGATATTGATGTCCGGCGTGTCGAAGAAGTCTTGTATGACGAAGCAGAAATTGAATCTTTCTCAGTGACCGTTGGAAGTGGTAGTCAATTTGGGTCTGGCGGAAGTGGTGAAAAATTAGCGAACATCTTTGTCAACCTCACCGAAGACCGTACGCGAACCAGTACAGAAATTGTAGAAGATTTGCGGTCACAAGTCGCAGTATTCAAAGATATGAAAGTCACGGTCAATCAGCCTAGTGAAGGTCCTCCAACTGGATCTGCTATTGTCGTCAAGTTTTTGGGAGATGATCTCAACGAAATCACTACGCTGGCTAATCAAGCAGCTACCATACTGCGCGACCTTGATGGCCCAGTGAACGTCGAGACAAGTACCAACAACAACAGTACTGAATTCGTGCTTGAACTCGACCGAGCCAAAGCCGCCTCGCTGGGTCTAAATCCATTTACAATCTCTCAAGTTGCTCGAACTGCGGTCTTTGGTGCTGACGCGACCTCACTCACTACTCTGTCAGACGACATCGATGTAGTGGTGCGACTCAATGTCAGCAATGACCCCAACATCACCACCGAAACAGCCAACCAAACAAGCATCGATGCAGTTGAACAAATTAGTATCCCGACTCAGTCAGGACCAGTACCGCTTTCAAGTTTGGTCACTACTTCTCTGCGTGAATCAAGTTCTATCATCAATCACGAAGATGGGATGCGCGTCGTCTCACTCGAAGCCGGAGTATCAGCTGAAGCCAACGCTCGAGAAGTACAAGCTACAGCACTCGCCAAGATTAATGCTGAACTCGATATTCCGGAAGGAGTTATTATCAGTACTGGTGGTGGAGAAGCTGAAGACTCAAACCAAGCGTTTATTGAGATGGGTCTGGCGCTCATTGTTGGTATTGCCTTGATGGTTGGTGTGTTGGTACTACAGTTCAACTCCTACCTACACATGAAGTATGTACTGACTATTTTGCCGTACTCTTTAATTGGAATTATGTTTGGACTGGCGTTGACGCAGAACCCACTCTCCTTCCCTTCCATGATGGGATTCATCGCGCTGTCGGGAATTGTGGTAAACAACTCGATTCTTCTCATCGACATGATGAATCAGATGCGTAAGCAGAATCCCGACCGCCCAATCAAAGAAATCGTGCTCGCAACAGCCAGCAACCGATTACGTCCGATTCTACTGACCACAGCGACAACAGTCATCGGTATGGTACCACTCACCTACGCTGGAGATCTCTGGGCACCACTGGCCTACGCGGTGATGTTTGGACTCATCTTCTCAGTAGTGATTACCTTGGTACTCATCCCAATTATCTACAGTCGTAATCCAGGAACAGTTAACTCTTAAGCAGAACAAAAAACGCTCTCCAACTGGAGAGCGTTTTTTTAGTTGTGAGCTGATGTAAGTTACGTCCGTTTTTTCAGGAGTGACATGATTCCATTGACGATTCCCACAGCCAGTACCAGCCAGGTAACGTAAGCTAGAAAGAATTGTAGATAGCTAAAGTCTGTGACACCTTGGAGCTTGAGCGCCATCAGTGCACCCAGGGTGTACCAACTTCCCGCCTGTAAAGCAGGTCCAAGCGTGCTGGGCATCAACCGGACTGTCATTAATATCGCATTGATAAATAATACGCACAGCACGAACAACTGTACGATATCAAATACTGTGAGGCTGACTACTCCGCTCCTGATAAACTCTAGCGCAATCAATCCGAGTGTGGTTACCAGTATTGCTACCATCGCCACCCGCAAAGCTATGTAGACCACGCCCATCATCTTTCTTTCTGTCGGGTCAATCTTTCCGTCACTAATAGCTACAAAAAAGTTTACGATTGCTAAAGTCGAGGCACCAACCCCAAGCGAGACTGTGAGTGACTGCAAAATCGCCACCAAGGTAATATATATTATCATATTGATAATCATAGCAAACAGAACGAGCTTTCTCGTCTGATGTTGTGCAGATACGTTTTTCTTTAGTAGTTTTCTTATTTACACCTACCGACAATCTGACTCCAGGTGTCACGTATAATTACCCCATGCCCGCTCTATCTGATGTGCTCCTGGTAGCGATTAATTTTGTTTTTATTGTCGGTATTGCTATCATTCTTTTCTCGCCCAAAATGCTCACGCGATATGCTCCGATTGGCACACCCCGAATACTTGGACTGGTGCGGATTGTTGTGGTCAGTACAGCGTTATTGTATGTATTGGATACTGAATTCCTGCGCACCGCTCTCTTTATCGGACCGGGATACCAAGACAACTTCTACACCCCAGTCGGCATTCTCACGCCACTACTCCAAGCCAAGTGGTTCTTACCGTTGCTGGGAAGTACACTCTTTTTGCTACTTATAAAATCTGCAACTATTGCAGTACTGGTCTCGGCGCTCATTGGCTACCGTGCTCGTCTCTCTTTAGTATTGAGCTTGCTTATGTACACTCTGTACTCAGGTATTATTCTGCAATCACTGCTCTTGTCTCACTACGGTGCCCAGGTGATATTATTGTTGGGTGTCTTGGCAGTTCTACCGGTTCACGGAGCCTATTCTCTTACTACGAGCAAGTCGACAGTAGAGCATGACGTGCCAACTGTCGCTCATACATTGAGTGTATATGTGGTGCTTGTTACGTTGTGTATCCCCTACTTATTTGCGGTCATCAATAAGTTCTTGTTAATGGGGACTGATTGGTTCAACTCGACCAATATCCGCGGTGACCTACACGCTGGTTTGTATATGGACAGCTCAAGCTGGTTGTGGGAGCTGATGCTTAGCAGTACACAATGGTCAGATTGGGTATTTTTAACTGCTGGTATCGGTGTGGTAGTGCTTCAAGCAAGCTATTTCTTGATTCTCTTTTCCCACACTGCGCGGCTCATTTTGCCGGCCGGTATTATGCTGATGCATATCGCCATTTACTTTTTCATGGGTTTTTTGTTTATGGATTTGATTCTATTACAGATCATTGTGTACATCATCGTGTATTTCAGTGGTAAGCAGACCTTGAGTGCGTCGGCCTTTGCACAGCGCCCGTCAGCACGCTATCGGTCTATTGCTTTGGTGGTATTTTTCTTACTCTTTACTGCTGTATGTACTATTTTTCAAACAAAGTTTTATCCATTTAGTAGCTGGGCGGTGTATGCAAATCCTTCAGATTATTATACCAGTGGCATATTTCCTTATAATAATCTCCGCTATACCTTTGCTGATGGCACCGAATCAACCGTATCTCTTGATACATTTAAACGAGAAGTTGGTCTCTTTGTGTACCCCAGACAAAGTTGTTATTGGGAGGCAGATTTACGTTCCTTTGAAGAATCGTGTAGTACCTTTTTTTATCGCAGTATAGTTATTCTGAATAAAAACATTCATTCTACTAACCCAATTATTGGAATCACCGTCGAGCAACGCCGCTGGAGTCTTGATACACTGCAAAATGAACCAGAATCACTGTTTACTTCCGCTCCAGCTGCCAGGACAACCTTTACCATTGAGACTGACAAGTAACGATGCTAATCTTCTAGAATTATCAATTCAACTACAACATATGAACCAAAATACCTACCAACAGCTTTTCTTCGATATGGACCTGACTATCGCTCCAGCGAGACAGCCTATCTTGCCAGAGATGTTCGAACTTCTGGCCTCTCTCCCGCAGACCATCATCATCGTCTCTGGGCAAACACTACCCAAGATAGCCTGGCAGAGTAATAATTTGCCAGCGTATACGCTCGGTCAGAACGGCAATCACGCCACTGATGTACAAGATAATGAATTGTGGAATAGACCCCTGAGCGATATCGAGCGGGTAGAAATCCTGACTCATATCGACCAACTACTCGCGCAGTTGGATGAAGCACCAAATCCTGACTGGAATCCTATCGAAGACCGTGGCGCCCAGATAACCTTTAGCCCAATTGGCAACACTGCTCCGCACGACATCAAACAAGCGTACGACCTCGATCACAAGAAGCGCAGTGCGCTCTTGGAGCAAGCTCCCCTGCATTCAGACAATGTGGTGGTCAAGCTCGGAGGTTCAACCAGCTTCGACTACATGCCCAAGAACCACCACAAGGGCACCAATGTTCAAAAGCTCATTGACCTCAAAGGTTGGAATAAAGACGAATGTATCTACTTCGGCGACGGTCTTTTTCCTGGTGGGAACGATGAGGCAGTGATTGGGGTGATAGAGACTGTACCAGTGCGAGACCACCTTGATACCTACCAGAAGCTAAAAGAAATGTTCCGGTCTTAAAATTGAATGCACAAAAAGCGGCTACCAGCCGCTTTTATGCATTCCTTTTGCCCCCCTAGTCTCGCAAGTGCTCAGTAAAGTAGCGTTCCACCAAGCGTAAATCTGATTCTTCTAAGTCGTGCTTCTTGGG
>Ga0209309_10000898_pt1 | contig 31964 bp, 33 predicted proteins | sample COGITO_mtgs_1204_2_FD_184807 | JGI IMG/M metagenome (GOLD analysis project Ga0209309, IMG submission 184807) | Pelagic marine microbial communities from North Sea - COGITO_mtgs_120412 (SPAdes) (version 2) | ecosystem: Environmental > Aquatic > Marine > Epipelagic ... | reverse complement strand
TAATTTTTTTTAGCCGGCAATGTCCTACTCTTCCGTGTCTTAAGACAAAGTACCATTGGCGCTGAAGGGCTTGACTTCCGAGTTCGGAATGGGATCGGGTATTACCCCTTCGCAATAATCACCGGCGCGTTTTTATACTCAAGAATATTGATATTGTAAAGAAAAGAAAATCTTTGTTTAACAATAATTTTTAGACAAATAGTCATTATAAGTCATCTTAATAGCATCTTTTAAATCTGTCTTCGATTTCCATCCATATTTTTTTGCTAACGAAACATCCATTACTTTTCTAGGTGTTCCATTAGGTTTTGATTTATCATATTTAATTTTTATTTTTTTATTGGGTAAAATTAAATTTAAAATAATTTTTGCATATTGCTCAATAGAGCGATCTTTACCAGTGCCAATATTAAGTGTTGTTTGTTTAAATCTTTTTTTCATAAAATAAATACATGCATCAGCAATATCATCTACATACACCACTTCTCTTTTAGGTGAGCCATCACCCCAGATTGTTAATTCTTTTTTGCCCTTAATTTTAATTTCATGAATCTTTTTTATTAGCGATGGAAAGAAATGTGAATTCAGAGCATCATAATTATCATTGGGGCCAAAAGTATTAGTAGGCATTAAGCATTTATAATTTGTTTTAAATTGAAGGTTATAACTTTCACACATTTTTATACCTGCAATTTTAGCTACTGCATACGCTTCATTAGTTTTTTCAAGAGGACCGTTAAGTAAGTAATCCTCTTTGATAGGTTGTTTACAAAGCTTAGGGTAAACACAACTTGAACCTAAAAAAATTAAATCTTTAATATTGCATAGATATGCTGAGTGGATAATATTATTTTGTATAATTAAATTATTATGGATAAATTCAGCAGGATAATTGCTATTTGAATATATTCCACCTACTTTTGCTGCAGCTATAAAAATAAATTTTGGTTTTTCTTTTTTTAAAAAATTATAAACTTTCGATTGATTTGTAAGATCTAATTTTGATTTATCTATTGTTAAAATTTTTTTATATCCTTTTTTTTTTAATTGCCTAAAAATTGCACTTCCAACTAAGCCTCTGTGACCTGCAATATAAATTTTCGAATTTAGATTAATCATTAGTTAATCTTTTTAAATCAAAATCAACCATTTCGTTTACAAGCTCTTTTAAAGAAATTTTCGGTTTCCAATTCAGCTCTCTCAGTGCTTTACGCGAATTACCCAACAAAGTATCTACTTCCAACGGTCTAAAGTACTCCTTGTCACACGCAACTATGCAATTGCCCATTGTGTCAAAACATTTTTCATTAATACCACTGCCCCTCCAAACAAACTTAATATTTAGTCTGTTTAAAACTAAATTGACAAATTGTTTTACCGTATACTGTTTGCCAGTTGATATAACATAGTCTGAGGGTGTTTTTTTTTGAAGCATTTTCCACATTGCTTCGACATAATCTTTTGCATGCCCCCAATCTCTTTTTGCATTTAAATTTCCTAGTCTTAACGTTTTCATTTTTTTTAGTTTAATTTTACAAAGTCCAATTACAATTTTTCTGGTTACAAAAGTTTCACCTCTTACAGGGCTCTCATGATTAAATAATATCCCGTTGCAGGCAAAAATATTATAAGCCTCTCTATAATTAATCGTTATAAAATGAGCATAAACTTTTGCTACACCATAAGGACTTCTTGGATAAAAAGGTGTTTTTTCTGTTTGTGGGACTTCTATAACTTTTCCAAACATTTCTGATGTTCCTGCCTGATAAAATTTAGTAGTTTTTTCAAATCCATGAAACTTAATTGCCTCCAATATCCTTAATGCACCTATTGCATCGGCATTAGCTGTGTATTCAGGAACTTCAAAAGAAACAGCTACATGAGATTGTGCTGCAAGATTATATATTTCTGTTGGTTTAATTTTTTTTATCAAACTTGAAACTGATATAGCATCAGTTACATCACCATAATGCAAAAAAAAGTTTCTTTTTTTTTCGAATGGATCTTGATAAATATGATCTATTCGACTTGTATTAAAAGAAGATGATCTTCTTTTAACCCCATGAACTAAATAACCTTTATTTATTAAAAAGGTAGATAAATAAGAACCATCTTGTCCTGTAACACCGAAAATTAATGCAATTTTTTTTTTCATTTTAGATTTAAATATTTGAGTTAATAACACAACTTTAAAAACAATACCAAGAAATAAACATTATATTAAGAATGTCCATTATTAAACATACTAAAATTCTTTGTATATTTAAATTTGAAAAGTTTAAAATAAATAATATTATAAACCATAACATTGAAAAAAATTAAATATACTTGAATCATCGATTTATTAATAAAGTTTAATGCAATCAACATAATTAATAAATTATAAAAATTAATTAATTGCGCTGTAAAAATATTTGTGACAAAGGATGTAAATTTATATTTTTTTCTTATGAAGAAAAAAATTAATTGATGCATATGCTTAGCATCTGGATACATTGCTGATTTTTTTAAAATATTTTTTCTATAAATTGAAAATAAATTTTCATAACTGGGATACCAAAGTAATAAAATTATAAAAAAAGGAGAAATATCAGGATTCCATTTATAAATATTAATTAACAATATTGAGAAACTAAAACCAATTAAGTATGCACCAGAGTCCCCTAAAAAAAACTTATTTTTTAAATTTATTATGAAAGCTAATAACATGATGGTAAGAGTGTAAAAAACTGATATATCTTCTAAAAATATTAAATCATTATATTTTAAATAATAAATAACTGAATTTATTAAAAGATAGTATCCAATACACAGCGTATTCATGCCATCTATAAAATTTGAACCATTTACAATAATTAAAATACAAAAAGTGACAAAGAAATAATTTGTATAATTGTTCTTTAAAATCATATCTAAAAAATTAATTCTAGTATCAGTTAATTGAATATCATTAAAAATTACATAAAATAAAATAATAACAATTTGTAATAATAATTTTTTTTTTGCAGACCTTACTAATTTAAGGTCAGATAAAATTCCCAAAATAAGTATTATGAATGAAAAAAGTATGAAAGAATAAATTCCTTTGTAATAAAAAAGGAATCCTAAAAAAATAAAGATACCACCAGTTAAAGGTACAGAAGATTTTGAAGAAAATTTTTGATGAATATCACCCGTTTCATTTATTAATATATTATTTTTTAATAAAAATTTATTTGTAAATAATATAAAAATTATCAATGCTAATAAATAAATAAAAATCATATTAATTTTTAAGAATAAAGTTAATAGAGAGAATTACTAAGTGATATAAAGATCTTAATCTGCTGTATTTTAAATAAATCCTATAAACCTTGTATCCATCTACAATTTTTTGAATAACTGAAGAAGATAATGAGTTTTTACTTTTTCTCCAACTTGTTAAATTTTCCTGGATGCTTTTCATTGTTATCTTATCTTTGGCTAACTTTAACCACAACACATAGTCTTCTTTAGTTCTAAGATTTGCAAATCTATATTTAACATTTTCAAAAATATCTTTTCTAATCATAACTGTTGATAAACCAATATCACAAGAACTTCTTAGTTTTTGAAAATCCACATAACTTGGTGCTTTCCTAGATTTAATAAAATTATTATTTTCATCAATTATATCGTAGCCTGTAAAACTAAATGTAAAATTTAAACGTTTCATCAATTCTATTTGAAATTCAATTTTATTATTTTTCCATAAATCATCTGAGTCACAAAAAGCAATATATTCCCCATTTGCAATTTCTAAACCTTTATTTCGAGATAATCCTGCACCCAGATTATTCTCATTATGAACTAACTTTATACGGTGATCTAATTTAGAAAATTTACTTATAAAAATTTTATTTTCTGGATCATCATTGATTAAGATTATTTCAAAATTTTGATATGTTTGATTTAATATAGATCTAATAGATTGTTCTAAATAAAGCTCTTTTTTATAATAGGGTATTATTATACTCACTAAAGACATATTCTATTTGGCAATTAATGTTGTGCTCTCTCCATCTGAAATAGATGAGATAAATTTATCAATATTCTTAATTTTTTTTAAATTATTTATATTATAAAATGAATATTTTAGTTCTACAAATAAATTAACTAAATCACTTTTTGAATAATTATGTTCTTTATATAAGTATGGTGCCACTTCAAAAATAATTGGGGTCCTATTTTTTTTTAAAAACTTATATCCACTTTTTAAAACTTCTAATTCATATCCATCAACATCTAATTTAATAAAATCAATTTTTTTAATTTTATATTTAGTTATATAATCATCTAATCTAAATGTATTAGCATTATTTGTGCTCTTAAGTGAGCCAAGATGCTTTTGATGTAAATTTTTTTTGTTTATTAAACTCCAACTAGAGTAAATTTTTTTTGGTATAGCTTTTTTTTTATTTGTTAAAAATGTTTGGTTTAAAATAATTCTTTTTTTTAATTTTGGGTTTAAAATGACGTTATTATACAATTTATTATACGCATAATTTGTTGGCTCAAAAGAATGAATTATGCAATTTTTAAAGTAATCACAAAGTTGCAATGTCTGAACTCCAATGTTTGCTCCAATATCAAAAAAAACTGGTTTTTGAGAAAGTTTATGTTTTGCTATTGCTTTTATTATTTCAAATTCAAATTTTCCAAATATATAAATGCTTAAATCTATACCCTCTGATAAATCAAGATCCCACAAAATTTTATTTTTTATAATTTTAATATTTTTTTTCTTAAATTTAGAAATAAAAAAAAAAATTATTTTAGCAAATAAGATTTTGTGTTTAGTTTTCATTTATTAATATTTTGTTTAAAGTCAAATAATGTCTAAACAATGAATATTTTAGTGAGTTTTTTTTTGCTTTTAACTTCATTTTGTGTAAATTTTTTTCTTCATTATCAAATGTTTCTATTTTTTTAACTAGTTCATTTTTTTTATTGCTTTGAAATAAAAACCCAGCATTACCATCTTCTAAAAATTCTTTAGGACCATTTGGACAATCGCTTGAGATCACAAATAAATTACAAAAAGCTGCTTCTACAATTACAAAGCCTACCTCCTCCCATAAAGATGATAATATAAGGGCTTTAGCTTTTTTCATAAAAGGGTAAACATTTCTTATCTGACTTAAAATGAAAATATTATTAGAAGCGTTGCTTATTTTTATCAATTTTAGAAGTTTTTTTTTTTCCTCACCATCACCAATAATTAATAGGACTGCATCTTTTTTTATTTTCAAATAATTTGAAAATTCAGAAATTAAATATTGATAATTTTTTTGTTTAGTTAGTCTTCCAACTGCTAAAAAATAATTGTTATAATTATTAACTTTATTTAATAAAATTTTATTTTTGGATTTAATTTTTTCATTAAAATCCTTAACATTTATAATCGAGTCTTGTAGATAAAATATTTTTTCTGTGTCGAAAATATTCTTATTTTTTAAATAAACTAACAAATCTTTAGTGGGGCATGTTATTTTAAAAATATTCTTTGAGGAAATTTTCCATATAAATTTTCTTATCAGGTTTAGTTTTGGATACCCAGAAATTCTTAATATAAATTTTGTCTTAAATTTAAAAAAATTATTTAGTATTAATGGCAAAGAGGTTAGTAAATGCATTACAATAAATTCCGGTTTATCCTTTTTTAATATTTTTATGAGTGGAAAAAATGAAAATAAAATTATTACAAGATATGAGATTCTGCTCTTGATAAATCCATATTTTGGTAAATAAGAAAAATATTTGAATTTAAATTCAATTAATTCAATTCCATTTTCCTTAAAAATTTCTGAGTATTCATCCCATTCGCCACAAGTATTAATGATTTTAATTTTATATTCTTCTTTGGTATATTTGGACAATGCTAATGCTGAATTTAAAGTTGACTTAACCGTGCCAACTTTTGATAAACATGGTGACCAGTAAAATATAGTTTTCATAATATTTTTTTTTAAAACACTGCTTGATTTTCATAGATATAATCAAAGCTTTTCCTAAATGGCATCTTAATTTTATAAACTTTTTGAAATCCATTATCTATTAATAAAGTGTGGATATCTTTAAACTTATAGTTTTTGATTATCATATTATCATAATGATGTTCAAATAATACAAACCTTACTTTTTTTATCTCTCTATCCATTCCAACAAGCGTATTATACTCAAAACCTTCAGTATCAATTTTAATCAAGTCAATTCGCTCTATTTTTTCTTCTTTTATAATCTCTTTTAATGGAATAATTTTTGTTGGAACCTCATCTTTTATAAATTTTCCCATTCCAAAAAAAGTTGTAATAAACCTTTTTTTTTTTAAATATTTAGAACTCATATTTAGATTGTTAAACGTATTTGATACACCATCAGCTATTTCTGTAAGTTGCATAACATCATTTTTTTCCCCAAGACCATATGGGTATATTTTTATTTTTACAGAGTTTTGTTTTTCTATCTTTTCATTTTTTTTTTTTAATTCTTTAAAATTTCTTTTACTTGGCTCAAAAGCGTATATTTTTTTTATTTGAAAAATTTTTAAAAACTCACTGATTGTATCGCCATGATGTGCACCCACATCAATCAAAATATCAATATTCTCAGGAATTCTTTTTTTTAAAACAGAATATTTTTTTTTTTGATAAAAAAAGTCAATAATTTTAAATAAATAATGCATTTAAATTATTTAAAAAATATATACCTGTTTTTATATAATTCTATGGCTTTATTTTCTTTAATTTTTTTTTTCATTATATCTTTATATCTAAAACCGTCTTTATGAAGTGGGTAATTAACATTAATAAAAGGCTTATAAGAATAAATTTTATATTCCTTAATTAGTCTACTAATGTTTCTACCATAAAATATAAGGATAGTAATCATTACTATAGTTATAATCTTTTTATTTATATTTTTTCCATTATTGTTAAATTTTTCTAAAAATATGCTCAATGGAATAAAAAATATAAAAAAAAATAAATGGTATCCACCATACCTTAAAGATGGATGTAACATGAACCATATTACAAAAATCAACATCAATAATGAAAAGATAACTTTATATTCCCTAATAATTTTTTTTTGAAATTTTGATTTTTTAAATAATAGAAAAAATAATAGAGAAATAAAGCTCAATGAATAAATTAAATCAGATACTTTGTTAAAAAAATATTTATCTATCCAATTATCTACCCAGTTTAAATTTATTATATAATTTAATTTTTCTTTATCATTTAAACTATATCCTGCACCTGATCCTGCTTTTGCCCAGTTTTCATAATGAATTCTCAAATATTCAACTGTATCTGGCATTAAAGACCAAGATACATTGAAAAAACAAGTCCTTTTTTCTGGGAATAAAAGACACCCTGTATTAAAAAAATTTGTCATCAACACTAATGTAAATAATAAGAAACAAAGAAATAAATTAAGATTAAAAAATAATTTTAATGACTTTGTTTTGCCTAAGACATGAATGGCTAATGGAATAAAAAGAATGGCATAAATTAAATAGAAAGTTTTTAATGAAATAATAATTGTAAAAATTATAGTAAAAATTTTTAAAAAGTTATCATCCACTTTATCTATCTTTTTATTTATAAAATAAAGTAAATTCACTACTAATAAAATAATTAAGATCATTGCAGATCTATCTGTTCCATGTTCTCCCAATCTATAAAAAAAAATATTAATAAAAATTAATGAAGATAAACTTAAATATGTAATAAAATTATAATTTTTCTTTATTTCCTCGTTGAAAATTAATTTTAAGATTATGTAGTTAGAGAATATCAAAATATATGCTGGTGCTAAATGAAATAAATTATATTTAGCACCTGGTAAATGAAATAAAGATGATAATAAAAATATTGATGAATGTGTTTTAAATCCATGGTTCATATTACCCAAGCCTAAAGGATGTGCATATTCAGTTAAGATTAAAATATATGGAAAATGATAATAAAAAAAATCATCATGATTTTTTCCTACTAATATAAAGACTAAAAATAATAATAAGATTAAAAAAAGTAATTTAAAATTTTTTTTATTTATATTCATTTTTTTAACATTTATTAAAAATAAAAATAACCCAATCAATAAAACTAAAAAATTGAATATAATACTATGCGCTACAAATTGTGTACTTGAGTAAGAAATCAATAATAATGAAAATATTCCAATCAATCCCTGATATCCTAGATTAGATTTACTAAATTTAATAATATTAATACTTACAAAAAAACCATAGCCCAGTATTGAAAATAAAATTAAAGGAAAGTAAATAAAAAGCATAATATCTATTATCTTATAGTTTCTATTTTACAAAAATAGTTAAAAAATAAGTCAGGTAATAATCAATACTGGAGATAAAAGTTATTTTTTTTTTTTTCATTATAATTCTCAAGTAGGCAAATGCCTCTGATCTTCTTAACCACCATATCTTTGAATATTTTTTAATATTAGCTGTAATCCCATTTTGATCATAATTATAATGTGTGAGTTTTTTGTTAAGTACATTGTATTCATTCATATAAAATTTTGAAAAAATGCTTAATCTAGCATCTATTTCTAAATGGGGAAAATCTGCTTTATTAATATTCTTTAAAAAAGTTGTAAAAAAAAATTTTCTTAATGAAACGCAACTTGTGGGAAAAATTGTTGACCAAATTGAGTAGTTTTTTGATTTGTTCTTAAAATTAAATTTAGCTTTATTATTTAGAGGAGTATCAAATACACAATTTAATTTTTTATTATTCTTAAAAAATTGATTAATTTTTGATAGCTTGTCTCTCTCAAAAAAATCATCTCCATCTAGTAAACAAATTATGTTACCTTTTGATTTTTTAAAGCACTCAACAATACCTTTAATTTGATTTAGTGGACCTGTTTTTCTTTTTTTTGATTTATTACTTATTAATTTTACTCTTTTAAATTTTTTTATAATTCTAATAGAATTATCAGTAGAACAATCATCAAAAAGGATTACTTCATAGTTTTTAAAATTTTGACTACATACACTTTGTAAGGATTTATTTAAAAAAAATTCCTTATTATAATTCGTGATTAGAATTGATATATAGTTTTTATCTTTCAATTTAAAACTTTCTTGTAAATTTTAATAGTTTCTAGTGAACATTTATCCCAGCTATATTCTTTAGCTTTCAAGAAACCACGTTTAATTAATATTTTTTGTTTATTTTTAGATTTTATTAAATTTTCCATTTTTTTCTTGATATCAGTAATATCATTTGGATTGATATAGCTGCATGAATTTCCCAAAATCTCTTTAAATACAGGTATATTACTACAAATTGTCGGACATCCACAACTCATGGCTTCTAGTGGAGTAAGACCAAACCCTTCATTTTTACTTGTTGTTATAAATAAACTGGCATGTTGGTATAGTTTTCTTAAAATTTTATCATTACCTGATTTAAAGAATAAATTTTTTTCAATTTTTAATTTGTTGAATAAATGAACTTCTTCCAAATTAAAATTTTTAGCTCCAAAACATAAAATTTTATAATTATTTATTAAATAATTTGATTGGCTAAAAGCTTTTATAAAATTTATAAAATTTTTGTATTTATTTCTCGAGCCTACAAATAATATATAATTTTTTTTTTTTTTTATTAATTTTTTATTATCTTCTACACCCATATAAATTACTGAAACTTTATTTTTGTCTACATCATAAAATTTAATTAAATCTTTTTTTGTTATGCTTGAATTGCATATAATATGAGATGCATTTTGCAATAATTGTTCTTTTTGAAATTTTTTTTCTACATATTTACTCTTCTCACTAATTAAATCATGTATGGTTAGGACATATGGAATATTAATAAATCTTAGCAGAGAATTGTTGTAATAAGAAAAGTGAACAAGGTCTGGCTTGTATAAATTTATAAAAAAAAAAGTTGCCAAGTTATTTATTAGATAAAATAATTTTGTACAAAATCTAGGAATCTTTTTAAATTTAAAATATGAAATATTATAATTCTTTTTTATATCTAGGTTATTATTAATTGAAATTGGAGAATATATAATTGAATTAATTTTTTTTTTTTGGAAAATTTGATTAATCTTAGAAATATATTTTGATATTCCGCCCACCGGTTGATGTAAAAATATAGAATTTTCAAATATAATTTTCATTTTCTAGAATATCATTTTATCAAGGCTCTTAACTAAATTTTTTTTATAAATTTTTTTTAATTTATTTATATTTGCAACTAAATAAGTTTTTTTTATATTGTCTTTAAATTCAATTTTCTTTTTGTAATGTTTACAAATATGTGTTGCGATGTCTTTTAAATATATTGCTCTACCTGTTGCAATATTTACCACTCCTTTAAATTTAACGTTATACAAACAAAAAATTATTTTTGAAATATCCTGCATTGAAATAAAATCTCGATAATGATTCAAATTATATAAAGTAATTCTTTTTTTTGATTGTTTGATTTTTTTTTTTAGATCGGGTACCAAGTAATTAGTTTTTTGATTTTTATTTGTTGTACTAAATATTCTTCCAATGCAGTATTTACTATCACTTTTTTCCAAATGTTTTATTATATATTTTTCTGCTAATAATTTTGTTTTGCCATAATATGAAATTGGATTAGTTTTAGCTTTTTCATTAATGTTATAGTTTTTTGAGGAATACACATGAGACGTGGATGAAAAAAAGAACCATCCTATTTTATTTTTTTTAACTTCATCAACAATATTTTTAGTAGCTATATAATTTACATTATATGCTTTTTTTTTATTACTATTAACTACCTTAATTGGAACTATTGCTGCTAAATGAATTATTGCATTAAATTTTTTACTTTTTATCCATTCAGATATTTTTTTTTTATTTCTTATATCTCCTTTAAAAAACGAAAAATTGTAAGCAGATTTTGATTTGACTATTTCTCTTCCTAAACTTCCAGTACTACCTGTGATACCAATTTTTATTGACATTTAATTTTTTTGAGATTTTTAACTTATATAATATATAGATACATTGGTTAAATAAACTTATATGAGAAAAAAAAATTTAAAAAAACCTTTTTTTTCAATTATTACTGTTGTTAAAAATGACCAATCTAATATTCAAAAAACTATCAAATGTATAATAGCTCAAAGCTACACAAATTTTGAATATATTATAATTGATGGTAAATCTGAAGATAACACCATTAAAAAAATTAACGTATATAAAAAAAAAATTTCCCATATTCTGTCTGAAAGAGATGATGGAATTTATTTTGCTATGAATAAAGGCATCAAGCTAGCGAAAGGTAAGGTATTATTATTTGTAAATTCTGGAGATATTATAACAAAAAATGCATTGTCTATCGTTCATGACTTATTTATGAAAAATAATAAAATCGATTTTATTTTTGGAACTGTGAAACGACACTACACAACTTCTACTATAATTAAATCAGGTTATAAGAAAAAAAGATTAAGTTATAATTTTGATTTTGCTACTTCTCACTCAACTGGTTTTTTTATTAAATTAGCCTCATTAAAAAAAGTAGGAAAATTCAATACAAAATATAAATGTTCAGCAGATTATGATTTATATTATAGAGCTATAATTAAAAAGAAACTAAACGGTATCTCCACAAATAAAAATAATATTATTGGTATTATGAAAAGTGGAGGTTATTCCAGCAAATTTAGTTTTTTTCAACACCTATTAGAAGAAACTAAAATTCGATATAATAATGGTCAAAACATTTTGATTATTTTCTTAATATTTTTTAATGCTGTTTTAAAATTTATTTTAAAAAGATTAATTATAAAATAACTTTTTAATTTTTTTTAAAAACAATCAAAAATTTTAATATCTATGTTATTTTTACAAACAAAAATAAATTGATCATTTTGATCTCTATCAAAAAATAATTGGTTAAAATTAATCATATTAATTTCAATATATTCAAATTTTTTGTTCAAATTAAATTTGTTTTTTAATTCTTTTACTTTTTCAAAATCCCTAAAAGATGACACTAAATAACATTTAAAATTTAAAGATATTAAATATTCAATAATTTTTTTTCTATTTAATCCTTCAGAAAATTGATTAATATATTTATTTGTGTGTAGCTCTAATAAAATTACTTTTACTAAGTTCTTTAAGATATATTCAGAGCCCATCAAAACCTTACCTTCAGCTCCATGTACATCAATTTTTATTAATTCTGGAATAATCTTCTTTTCCAAACATACTTTATCAAGAGTAATTGATTTAATATCAGCTGAATTGTTGTCTTCTTTTTTTGACTTGTAGACACCCTCTTTATAAACAAATAAATTTTCTTCTTTATCTGACAAAATTTTATTAACTACTTCGACATTTTCCAACTTATTTTCTTTTAATGATTTTTTAATATAATTTGAATACTGCTTATTACTTTCGATTGCATATACTTTTAAATCTTTATTAAAGTATTTAGATGCAAAGCATGCATAATACCCCATAAATGATCCCAAATCTAAAAAATTTTTAATTTCTAAACGTTTGATTACAGCAATCATAGTTTTAATCATAACCGTTTCATAAGAAATTTTTTTTTTATGTAGTGGTTGATATACACTTTGTGCCTGATTATCATTTTTCATTAACCATAATTTAAATTTAGTATTTTCAATGTCTAATTCACTGATAAAATCTGATCCATAAGATGATTTTAAATTTAAATCATGAAGTTTTTTAAAAAATTTTGATAAACTTCTATTAAAACTAACAGGAAATATTTTAAAAATACTTATATATATTGTTGATAAATATTTATTAAAATTCAATTTCATAAAAATTTATATTTATTTAATAGCCAGGAATCCCTCAAATGAGATAAATTTAGAAATTGTTGAGACATCTTTAAATCCAGCTCTTTTAAGCATTTGAATATTTGCATTAGATGAGAATGGTTCAAGAATACCTTTTAAACTTTTTTTCTTACCGCTAATTTCTTTTTCTGAAAATCCATTTGAAAGCTTAAATTCTTCATATATTGTTGTCATTTGATCTTGAGTTCTAGCATCATAAGATCTTACTTTTTCTACTAAAAAAAGTGCCCCACCCCAATTCAAACTTTTAAATAATTTATTAAGGACGTTTTGTCTATGCTTAGGGTGTATGAATTGCAACGTATAAAAACAAATTATAAAATCTGATTTTTTGAGTTTGCAATTAACAATATTTTTATTTAAAAATTTTATCTGTCTGTGGTTATTATTTTTTTGAGCATATGTAATCATTTTTTTAACCACATCTAATCCTACATATTTAGTATTTTTTTTTAGTTTATGTCTAATAGCTATTTTATTTAAAAGCTTTCCTGTAGAACAGCCAATATCATAAACAATAGAGTCTTCTTTTATATAATAATCCGAAACCTGTTCACAAAGCCAATGTGTTTCATTATAAAGTGGCACAGATTTAGAAATATGTTTATCAAAGTTTTTAGGAACATTTTTATCAAATGACCAATTACTATTTTTTGCAAAAATGTTTTTATCTACTTTCATTTAAAATAACTCATCCAATTGTCTGTATATAATTGTTTATAATCTTTTATCTTTTTAGTTCTATTTTCATCAAAATCAAAGACTTCCATCTCTTTAATTTTGTGTAAAGCAGTCAATAAATTCTCATGTGTAAGCATGCCATTTTTATCACGACATTCTCTTGCTGTAGACGGAAATGATTTAATACTACCTATATTGGACTTAAAAATTGAAAAAAATTCTTTTTTTACAAAAAAAGCATTTACGCCTGCTGAACCAGTTCCTAAAAAATTATATCCTTTATTGTCAAGCATGCAAATAAATGCATTTAAGGATGCGCCAAAATATAAATTTGAATGATGCGATTTATTTCTAATAAATTCTTGATCATAAGGAATTGACATTTTAAATATATCTCCAAAAATAGAATTATACTCACATACTATAAAAGTTGGTGATAAATTAATAATTTTTTCTAAAATCCAATAATCATTTCCATCAATATCTATACTGAGCAAACCAATATTGCTCTCTTTAATATTATTTTCAACTATATGATCAATATTGTCTTTATTTATAAACGCATCGATAGCTCTTAAATCATTTTGCCAATAGATTCTCTGTCTTTTTATCTTTTTTACATCATCTTTTGATCCTTCAATTAAATATCCTTTCCATTTTTTTGATTTAATTAGATACCTGGTGTTTGCCTCCCAATAATCTTGTGTTCCAATTTCAACAAAAACTTTTTTTATGTTAGGAACTTTTTCTGTTAACCAGGAAATTATACCATCCTCTCCAAATTGTGAAAACACGGAGAATTCTATATCTTCAAAGTTAGAAATTTTTGTTTTTTGTCTATTAATATTATCTATTAATTGACCTTGTAAAAAAATTCTCTTTTCTGAAAAATCTGGTTTTCTTAAAAGAATTTTATTAAATAATATAAGAAAAAGTAAATATAAATTTTTAAATAGTCTATTCATTTAATTTTTTAATCTCAATTCTATCTAAAAAACTATCTTTTATTTCAAAGATCTTATTACAATTTTTAATTGAATTTTTTCTATGTGATATGGTAATAATTGTATAATCTTTATTTTCAAACAACTTATCTAGAATTTTTGTTTCTGTTTTTTCATCAAGTGCACTAGTCGCTTCATCTAAAACTATTACTTTTGTATTTTTATAAAGAGCTCTTGCTATCCCTAATCTTTGACATTGACCACCTGAAAAACTTTTTCCATTTTCACCTGCTAATTCATAGATATTTTTTGGTAAACTATAAATATAATCGTATAAATCCACATTCTTTAAAACTTCATCAATTTTTTTTAAATCTATCTTATTATGATCTTCCTCTAGAGCAATATTGAACAAAACACTCTCATCAATTATTGATACATTTTGAGGAACATAGCTGATTAATTTTTGCCAAGGTAACAATTTTTTTTTAATTTCTGTTTTATTAACTTTAATTTTTCCTTCATTACTTTCTAGCAGACCAGTAAATAAGTTTAAAAAAGTTGATTTTCCAGATCCAGTTATTCCTATCACTCCTATTTTATCACCTTTTATTATTTCCATATTTATATTATTCAAAATTTTTTTTTTTATATTTGAATATGAAAAACTTACCCCTTCAAATTTAATATTTTCAAAATTAAATTTTTCAAATAAGGCTTCCTCATTTTTTTTATGATTCATTTTTTCTTTGAAATCAATTAATTCTTTATGAACTAAATCTACAACCGCTGAATTAAATTTAATTGATTGAACTGATTGTGCAATTTTAGATATCGAAGGAAGTAATCTTGTTGATGCAAAAAAAAATACTCCTATGATCACAAAAATTTCTGAAATATCTTTTCCCATATTAAGCAAAAAAATTATTAAAATCAAAAATATAGTAATACCAATTAATTCTAAAATTAATCTTGGTAATTGAGTTATTGTGTCTTTGTGCCTTCCAGCTTTAGCATTTTCTAAGTTATGATAGTGATACTTTTCAAGAAAAACATTTCCTAAATTATTAAGTATTATTTCTCTAATGCTTGTAAAACTTTGTTGCAATTGTTTTAAAGCAAGAGCTGAGTGGAATTGTCTTTTTTTTCCCCATTCTTTTAATTTTTCATTTGTAAGTTTTAACAATATATAGCCAACAGATGACATCAATAATATTGTAATTAAAGAAGCTTGCCATTCATAAATTATTAATACTACACAAATTGAGGTAAAAATTAAAACCTCAGAAAGAAATCTTATTAACGGAAATACAACTCCAAAACTAAATAAATTTGCCTCAGATTGAATATTCCTAATTAATTCTGATGAATTTTTATTTAAGTGAAATACAAAATTTTTACTTAAATAATTTTTAAAGATATCTCTTGAAATATTAGTAAATAATTTATGACTAAATTCATTTTGTATATAAATAAGCTTTTTTAAAATGAAAAATTTAAGGAAATAGATTAAAACCAGTATAAATAAAAAAATATTTAAAATTTCTTCTTTACTAAGATTTGATAAAAAATTTAAATGATTTACATACTTCAAAAAATCATTTCCTACAAAAATATTTAAAATTGGAATTATTAAACCTATTCCTAATAACTCAAAAAATGTAGTTACTACTGTCAAAATTAAAATAAATGATAACTTACTAATATCATCAGATTGTAGTAAATATAAAATTTTTTTAATAAAATTTTTCAAAGTGTAATTTTTAATATTTGCATAGATACTGCATAAATATTATATCAAGTAATATTATAAATTTCTTTCCATTTTTTTGTATGATTTTTTCCTAATAATGTTCCATCAGCATTACATGATTTACAAGGTCCAGAACATCTTTTTCCAGAAATTAAATTTTTTCTATATGCTGTAATTGTTTTTCCAGTCCATATATCAAATACTGTTTCTTGCATAATATTTCCCATTGAAGTTTTTCTTTGCCAATCTTGAGGGCACAAATATACATTTCCATTCCAGTCTATTAAAAATTGATATGTTGGATAATAGCAATCCTTATATACTCCTACCTCTTCCTGATCACCAGTCTCAATTGTGCCAGCTCTATTAGTAAGCTTTACACCAAAGTCATTAAATTTATCATACCATCTATCTCTTAAAATAATTAATTCTTCTGGCACGTTTGCTTTTTTTGTTAATTCTTTAAATTTTTTTATTTGCTCTGGTCCATCATACATACTTACTAAAACCTTGCTGACATTAGAAATATAAAGTTCTTGTAAAATTTTTGAAGACAAAACATCTCCATTGGTCACTACTTCTACTTGTGAAACATTAGATAATTTTTTGACTACATAAGAGATGTCCTTATGCAATAAAGGTTCACCATATCCACTTAATGTTATTGTGCCCTTAAAATCTATCTCTAGTAGTTGATCATGGATTTCGTCTATAATCTTTCTTGTCATTTTTTGAAAAGTATCTGGAGCAACTTTTTCATCTACCTTAGGACAAAAACTGCATTTCCTGTTACAGACATCAATTAAACTTAACTCTACCCATGAAGGCATAGGCAGATCCTTGTGCATGTGTACGACATCCACAAAATCAGATCTTCTTTTAATATTTTTTTTTATTGTTTCTTTTGGATCCATTAAATCAATTGCTTATCACTTGTTTTTTTTAAATTTTTCATTTTTTAAATTCATTTCTAAGTTCATCGTATTCTCTCATTTTTTTTTTCATAAAATTAACTGTTAAAATTGTTTTGGATGTGAGCCCCTTTGGTGTAAGTAGGTACAAGTATTTCATTTTTTTTTTTGATTTTTCAAAATTTTTGATTTTAATTAATCCTTTTTGTCTCAATTCTTTGATACAGTAATTTAATTTACCCAGACTAAATCCTAATTCACTAGCAATTTCTCTCTGAGAAATATTTGGTTTTGCACCAATTTTTCTTAGCACAGCAAATTGATTTTCTTCTTTAATATCTAAATCGTTCATATTTTGAACATAATAGTTGACTTGCTTTATAGATGTTTTATTGAATTACACAATCAATTAGTTTACTTAAATTAAATAATTTAAATAATTAAATGTCTAAAACTATTTTAAATGAAGGTTATGTTGGAAATAATGATCTGTTCTATTATGGCAATCAAGAAAAAATTTATACAAAAAACAAATCATATCTCGATTTATCAATGTGTGCTGGCTCAATATTGCTTGGACATAATCATGTGGTCTTTAAAAAATTTGTTAAAAAATATTTACAAAAAAATATATCAAATTTTGCAGCTCCAAATATTTATGCAGAAAAATTTTCCAAAAGTATAAAGCAACTAATACCAAACTCTAACAAAATTATTTTTTGTAATTCAGGAACCGAAGCTGTCATTAAAACTCTAAGAATAGCAAGATCTCTAAATAATAGATCAAAAATAGGACTTGTAACAGGTGGTTGGCATGGATCTGTCGATCAATTATTATATAAACCAAATAAAGATTTAAAAGCAATTGAACTCTCAAGTGGCCTTCCAAAAGAATTTAAAAAAAACATAATCTTATTACCTTACAATGACCAAGATAAAACTAGAAAGATTTTAAAAAAAAACATAAACAAAATTTCTTGTATTATTACTGAGCCTATTCAAGCTAGTTTGCCCTATGAGGAAATTGAAAAATATCTTAAATTTTTAGAAAATTATTCAAAAAAAAATAAGATTATATTAATTTTTGATGAAATGATAACTGGTATAAGAACAAACTGTTCATCAGTACAAAAATATTTTAATGTGAAGGCAGATATAACTACTTTTGGAAAATGCTTTGGAGCTGGTTTACCAATAGGTATTATCTCAGTATCAAAATCTATTAGTAAACAGCTAAAAAAATTAAAAACTAAAGTTTTTTTTGGAGGAACATTTTCTGGTAACTCAATGGTTACTTATGTGGGATATAATGTTTTAAATTTTATTAAAAAAAATAAATCAAAGATTTTTAGTGAAATAAACAAAAATGCAAAATTTTTTGAAAAAACACTAAATGATTTTTTTGAAAAAGAAAAACTTGATCTCAAAATCTATAGGTTCCAATCTATGCTAAGATTGGTTTATACCAAAAAAAAATTAAATAATCGGTTAGGAAGAGATTTTTTAGAAACAAAAAAAACAAATTCAATATATAAATTTAAGAAATATATAAAGAGTCAAAAAATATATTTACCAAGTAATGGTATAATTTTTTTTTCATATTGCCACAAAAAAAATCATATCAAATATTTGATTAATAAATTCAAAACCGGTTCAGTAAAATATTTAAGATAGTATTGCAAAAAATTAATACATTTTGTTTGATTACATCTTCGACACAAATTGAAAAGATATTGAATATTTATAAAAATTATATTATTGAAACCATAAATAAGTACGGAAGCTTTACAGTTATTAATTAATTTCAAAAAAGTGTACAAAATAAACAGTGGTGCATATGAAGATTATATTAAATTTACAAAACAAGATAAAGTTGATAGTAAAAAAATCATTTTTATAGACGGCAACTATAATCATCCTGACATAGTAGCCAGAGAAGGCATCAATATAAAACTAAAATATTTTAAACATCTTGAAGCAAAATTTTTTCTTATTGAAAAAATTTTTAAAAAAAAAATAGAAATTTGTTTACATCCTTCTTCAAACAAGAAAGAGTACCAGGTATTTTTTAAGAGATTTAAAGTTTATGAAGGTAAAACCAGAGAAAAAATTTTTCAGTCAGACATGGTATTATTTCATGAGAGCTCATCAGTAACGGATGCATTAATAAGTAAAAAAAAAATAATAATTTTAGAAACTGACTTATTAGGTAAATATTTATCTAAAAGAATATCTTCTTATAAAAAAATTTTAGGATTACCCTCTATTAAATTAGAAGATGATATAGATTTTAAAAAATCAGATATCATAAAAAAAATAAAATTATCAAAAAGAAATATCAATATGTTTGTTAAAAAAAATTTACAATCAGATAATAATAACTTACCATCTAAAAAGTTTATAAAAATAATTGATCAATTTATTAAAAATGAAAAATGAATAGCATAAGTTATTAAATAATAAAAATTTTCCATACTATTCTTTATCTAAAAAATTAAGCTTGAATAATAGATATCAAAAATTATTTGATCTATTATTTGATTTTTATATATTTTCTATACATTTCTCTAATTGTGCTACTAAGGCCAAGTGCCGCCTGTCCTTACGATTAAAACTAGGTAATAACTTATTTTTTACCATAATCTTTATCCACGACATACCGTAAAATTTAGCATATTTTTTTAAATAATAATTTTTACTAAATTCATTAAAATCACTTAAAAATAATTTTTTTCCTAATTGATATAAGTGATTTTGATTACCAAATTTTAAATTATTGTAATCTTTTTTTAATATTTTTTTATACTGATCAATGTTACTCCAATAATTACAAATTTTATATTCATCAGACCAGTAAGTTTTATTTGAACATATAACTTTAAAATTTGAAAAAGACCCCTCTAAGACTGGAGTTCCATGATGTGTTATCAATATAGTTTTTTTATTAATCAAATTAAGAATCTCATAATTTTTAATTGGATCTGATATAAATAGAGCACTATTTTCATGATTAAATTTTTTTTTAACTTTTGAAAAAAGTTCAACTTCCCAAGAGCTCCTTGGATGTCGATAATATTTATTAAAATTTGGGTGGGCTTTAATAATGATTTTTTTGTTTCTTTTGAGCAAAAAATCTATCGTAAAACACAACCAATCATACATGGTAACAAAACCGTCATAACCATATAAAAGTTGACCGTCTGTAAAAGCATGAGCATATATAAGATAATCGTACTTATCGATGTCCTTGTGATTTAAATTTTTATAAATTTTATTAACCATCCAAGGTAAATAAATCCTCTTTTCAATATTTTTTAACATCGCCTTATCAAGACTTTTTTTTAAAAATTTTTTTTCACCAACAGTTATTGTGTATTGTCTTTTTTTATCCTAACAAAATCCTCAAAACGAAGATTTTTTTTTGAATTTAGTAAATTTTTACAAAAAATACCTTTAGGAAAATTACTAGAATAAAGAAAAATTTTTTTTTTTTTGAAAAAATTAAAAAAAATTCCATTTAAATAAACACCATGGTCGACATACATAATCCTAATTTGATCTTTATTTTTTTTCAAATAATCTATTATTATTAATCCTTTTATTAGGTAAAAAATCTTAAATAAAAAAAAATATATCACATTTGTATTTGCTTTATATATTGAAAAAACTTGCGCTAGAACGTGTCGGCCTATTTGACAGTTTTCAACTTCTAATTTAGCAAATAAATTAGTATCAAAAAAAAATTTTGAAAAAAAAATTTTAATAAATTTAATTAAAATTTGAAAATGAAAATTTTTTTTAAAATTAAATATATAAATTAAATCCTTATTTTGAATTTTATGTTTTCTACAAATCGTTTCAATTAAGAAAGAGTAAATGCTTTTATCATTTACAGTGGTAACAAAAATTCCAGATTTCATTTAAAGCTATCATTATAGTAAAATTTATTATTTAACCAAATATAATATTCTTTAACGGATTTCATGTTTACATTGTTAGTTTTCTTATAATTAAATTTTTTAAGAATATCTTTAAAATAAAATTCTATAATTTCAATTTCTTTTTTATCCAATCTCTTTTTCCATCTATTAACATTTGCACTAGAAATTTTGTATAATTTTTTACCTTCAAAGTTATTACCTTTTACATTTTTTCCAAAAACTGTTGGAAAAAGTAATGTATTATCAAATTTAACCATCAAGAATTTACAAATTTTTTTTAACTCAATTTTTGGATTTAAAACTAAATTTTCAAATTTTAAATAGTAGAAGCTTTTTTTTCCTAATACTTTTTGATTATAATCAATTGTTTCAAAATCTAAAAAAGCTCTATTAATCATACTTGATAACAAAATTTTATAACTTTCACCAATTTTTTGATAATATTTTTTGTATCCCGACTTCATACTGGAAAAATTATCTCTAGGGTCTCTAACTATTTGTATAAATTTAATATCCTTAAGCCATTTGGACATCTCTTCAATAAATAATCCTAAACTTGTTTCTTTAAATACGACATATTTGAATTTTTGTCTTTTTGATAATTTAATGAAATTCTTCAAAATTACTTTAAAAATTAGTTCTTTATTATCAATATTTTTATGATTAATATCTTTACTTATTAGTCTCACAAAATTTTCCTTATTAAATATTTTATTTTTTTTTGTTTTTTTAAGACTTTTTTCAATTACCTCCAGCAATCTTTTTTTTTTTTTTATAAAAGAAAATTTTTTTCCAATGAAGTTTGGGAAATATGCATATAGTATTGTGATATCGTTGGGATATACTAAAAAATCTTCATGGCCATCAAAGAGATTGTTTAGCATAGAGGTTCCAGATTTTCGATGGCCTGTAATAAATAAAACTTTATACTCTTTCATCTGTTAAAAAACTGTTTGATTGTAAAAACTACTTTGTTTAATTCTCTTTTTTTTATATCGGGGTAAATTGGCAAACTAATGGCTCTTCTGAAATATAATTCATTTTGAATATATTTTGTGTTAATGGGAAATATTTTTTTATAAAATTTGTGTTTATAAATTGGGATATAGTGAACTGCACACCTTATTTTTTTTTTAAACAAAAATTTGATCAAATTATCTCTATTTTTTTTTACACATTTATCTAAAACTTGAACAACGTAAAGATGATATGATGAAATATAATTTTTAGGAACTTTTGGAAGCTTTAAAGGCAAACTTAATAATTTTCTATGATAAAATTTTGCAATTTTATTTCTCTCAAGAACAAATTTTCCTAATCTGTCTAATTGAGATATTCCTAATGATGCTTGAATATCGGTCATTCTATAATTATAGCCTAAATCAGTTTGAGAGAAAAACCATGGTTTTTTTTTTGATCTAAAACTTAATCTATCTATTCCATGATCTCTGAGACTAGCAATTTTTTTATAAATTTTTTTATCATTTGTGGCTGCAACACCTCCTTCGCCAGTTGTTATCATTTTCACTGGATGAAAACTAAAGATTGTAATATTGCTATATTTACAACTCCCAATTCTATTATTAAAATATTTTGCACCTAGAGCATGTGATGCGTCTTCAATAATTTTAAATTTATATTTTTTTGATAGACTATAAATTTTTTTCATATCACAAGGTAACCCTGCAAAGTGAACTGGAATTATTATTTTAGGTAATTTGTTTTTTTTTTTTGCAATAATTAATTTTTTTTCAAGCAATTTAATATCAATATTATAATTTTCTTCATCTATATCAATCAAGTTTATTTTTGCCCCACAATATAATCCACAATTAGCTGACGCTACAAATGTATTTGAGGAAGTCCATAAATAGTCATTTTTTTTTAAACCCAAAGATAGACATGCTAAATGCAATGCGCTTGTTGCTGAATTAACTGAAGCACAGTATTTTGCTCCAATTAACTTTGATATTTTTTTTTCAAATTCATGAATTTTTGGTCCAGATGTGAGCCAGTTAGAGCTCAAAGTCTTTACAACATTTTTTATATCTTTTGAATTTATGTTTTGTCTTCCGTAGTTAATCATTTTATTGAATTTTAGACGTCTTTTTTTATTTCCTTAATATTAAGAAATTTATTTTTATCAGACGAATAAGAAATTCTTTTTTTTAATTTTTTTCCAATCTCTTTTGATTTATTTATTAAATAGTCTTTTTCCATAGGTCCAAAACTTGGAATAGTAGGTGTAATAACGTAGTGGTCTTTAAATTTTATTATTTGAATCGAGTCATCTTCTGAAAACATTATTTCATGTAATTTTTCACCAGGTCTTATTCCTATGGTTTTAAGTTTCATTTTAGGATTTATTGCTTTTGCAAGATCTGTGATTTTAATTGAAGGTATAATAGGAATAAAAATTTCACCACCACGCATCCTTGAAAAAGATTTGATTACAAAATCAACGCTCCTATTTAATGAAAGCCAAAATCTTGTCATTCTCATATCAGTAATAGGGAAAAAATTTTTTTTATCTTTAGATAAATTCTTAAAAAAGGGCAAAATAGACCCTCTTGATCCTATAACATTTCCATATCTAACTACTGAAAAAGATTTTTCATTTTTGCCAATATAATTATTAGCTGATATGAACAGTTTGTCAGATACTAATTTTGTTGCTCCATAAAGATTAATAGGATTGCATGCTTTATCCGTTGAAAGAGCAACAACTCTTTTAACACTGTTTTGTAAGCTTGCACTAATAACATTTTTTGCCCCATTAATATTTGTTTGAATAAACTCTGTAGGATTATATTCTGCAGCAGGAACTTGTTTTAATGCTGCAGCGTGCACTACATAATCTACATTTTTAAATGCTAAATTAAGTCTGTCAAGATCTCTGACATCTCCTAAAAAAAATCTTAAAAAAGGATACTTTTTCTCACTAAATTTTTCCCTCATATCGTTTTGCTTCATTTCATCTCTTGAATAAACTATTAATCTAGATGGTTTATATTTTTTTACTATTTTATTAACAAAAGCATTGCCAAACGAACCTGTGCCACCTGTAATTAAAATTGATTTATTATTAAACATATTTATTTAGGTAATTTCGTTTATAATTTTTTTTTGTTTTAAGATTTTAAAAATTCTATTTACTTGTTTAATTTTTAAATTAATTTTTTTGGATATAATTACAAGATCTTTCTTCCCATCACAATAAGATAGAAAATTCAATATATTTCTAGAATCTAAATCAAAATTTTTTGTTGATAATGATCGATATAACCCATATTTAGTTAAATGAGGCTCACAAAAAATTTTTGTAATAGGAATTTTTATACTCATAAATTCTTCAATTATATCTTTAACAATTTGAACACTTTTTTTTAATTGGCCCGGTGTAACAAAATTTAAATCATCAGCAGAAGTGTGATATTCTGGAAAAGTTCCATATTTTGATCTCATCAAAGATCCAATCTGTAAGTTTATATTAACTGAATTGTACTGTCTTTCATCGCTTCCTCTTTTTAAATAAGAGTATTTTTTATATAAAATTTTTTTTCTATTAAAATATCTTTCTACAATTGAATTTGATATTGAGTCATCTTCTTTAGATTTTAAGTATGAAAACTTTCCCTTATCTCCCAAACAAGTTAGTACATAACCACCTATAACATTTTTTTTCAGATGTTTATAATGATTTTGAAGATAGGCAATTGAACCTATTGTTTCTGGTAAAATTAAAAATCTTAATGAATAATTGTTATTTTTTTTTTTAAAGTATCTAATTAAAGACTCCAAAACCAAAGGTCCTGATAGCTCATTGTTTGCCATTGATGGATGACATAAATAGGTTGATATTAAAATTTCTTTCTTTGATTTACCTTTTAATAAGAATTCACCATAATTCATTTTTCCATTACTATTAATTGAACTATCTATATTTACTGTAAATATCTCTTTTTTATTTTTAAAAAGTTTTTTTTTATTTTTATGCTCTAAACAAAAACCCCAATATTTTTTATAATATGATGTCACATATGGAATAACATTTGGTTGTTTTGGAAGGGTATGAATTCTACGCAAAAGATCTTTGGTTGAAATTTTTTTATTTTTTACTGCACTTGAATATGAGACCAAATGTAGATTATGTTTTTTAAAATCTATAATTACTTTTCCATCTTCATTTTTTATATTAGCACTCTTAACATTCCATTCATTTGGCACCATCCAATCAAAAACTTTTTTTCCAGAATTAAAGCTTTTGATTTTAATTTCAGGAGAGCTTTTTTTAATTATTTTTAATGATTTTAAAAAGCCTTTACCAGTAATACTTCTACAAATTGGAAATAGTTCCTCAAGCAATTTCTTCATTTACGTATATCTTTCAATTGAATTCTGTCCCCTGGGTATTTAATTTTCTTAATTTTTTTTCCAATTAAAAATTTCAAATATTTAGGTTTTAAACTAAAACCTGGTCTAATAATTTTTACATCCTCTCTTGAAATTTTTTTCCCTATAGGGATTGTTTTAACAACATAAATTGATCTTTTAAATATTCTTGATTTTTTTTCGCTTGCAGTCATCTCTAATTGATCACCAGCCACACTTGCCCAAGCCTCTTTACTATATTTTACCAAAAGTTTCATATCATTTTCATCAACCGAAAATTTTGAATCTAAGCTTTTTTTATCATTAATATCCTTAAAATGCTTTTCAATTACATTAGCACCCATAGCAGTTGCTGCTATTGAGGCGGCAATGCCTTGTGTGTGATCTGAAAAACCAACTGGATTTTTTGTTATCTTTTTTAAATATTTTATAGACTTTATATTTAAATCCTTGTGTTTAGATGGGTAGGCACTGCTACACTTTAAAAAAATTACTTTTTTATTTTTATGTTTTTTTGTTAAATTAATTAATTCAAATATTTCATCTTTTGTTGTTGCACCAAGGGAGATGATTAAGGGTTTATTAGTATCTAAAACTTTCTTTATAAGTGGAAAATGGTTATTTTCGAATGAAGCGATTTTAAATGCTGGTACTCCAAGCTTATTCAATCTATCGACATCACGCTCATCAAATATAGAGGAAAAAGCAATCACACCTAACTTTTTAGCTAAATGAAATAATGGTTTGTGCCATTTCCATGGAGTGAATGCTTTGTCATAAAGATCAAAAAGTCGGTATCCGTACCATGGTGATTTCTTATCTTTTATTTTGAAATCTTTATTATTTGTATCTAATGTTAAATTTTCCGGTAAAAATGTTTGCAACTTTATAGCATCGACACCAGATTTTGCTGCTGCTCGAATTAATTTTTTTGCAGTATTTAATGACTGGTTGTGATTTGCTGAAATTTCTGCAATTATAAAAGGTTCATAACTATCACCTATATTTCTGCTTCCGATTTTAATTATTTTCATTTTAACTTTTTAATTTTAGAAACATTTAATTTATATAAATTTTTTATTTTTACTAAATATTTATTTATATCCTTTTTTTTGTGAAATGAGCCAACTTTGTTTTGTTTTTTCACTTTATACTTTTTTTTAAAAATTAATGGTAATTTCTTAATCAAGTAATTTTCCATTTCTCTATTAAGTTTTTTATGGGTTGTATACAATGTATCTTTATTGCTAAACAAAATTTTTTTTTGAAAGATTATATCTCCAGTATCTACACCTTCATCCAAAATATGAATACTGATCCCTTTTTTGGTATTATCATGAAAACTCCAAAAATTAGGATGAGCTCCTTTATTCCAGGGAAGATATGAAATATGACAATTTAATGCATTTTGTTTGAACAAACTAAGAATTCTTTTCTTTAAAATATGTCTATAATTAAAACTAATTAAATATTCATATTTTTTAAAAAATTGAGTTTTTTCATTATTAATATTTTTTTCAAAAAATTTAAAAGTAATGTTTTTTCTATGAAAAAAATTAAATATTTTTTTATTTTTTTTTCCTAAATATAAAATTTTGATTTTATTATTGCTCAAATTTTAAATTTCTAAAATTATAAATTATTTTAATTCTATTATTGTTTTTATCAGCTACATAGAGATCATTTTTTTTAATAACAAAACCATAAGGATGATTAAATCCTATAAAATCATTAGATGGTATTGGTGTACCATTTTTTTTCCATAATTCCCCTGTATCTTTTTTTATTAAATATTTATTTTTTCCTAACCAATATTCACTTTTTCCATCTATATTAACCAAAACTATCCTGCTATTACTTTTGTCAGTTATCATCATCTGCTTATCATTTAAAAAATTAATATCATTTGGTGCATCAAATGCACCCAATTCATTACCTGCAACAGCCTTACCCTCTTTGCTCCAAGAATTTTTTATTTCACCGTTTTCTCTTTTACCAATCCAACCAATGTATTTTCCATCAAAAGAATATTTTAAAATTCTTTTGTTGCCAGTATCAGCTATATAGATATTTTTGTCAGGGCCAACTCTTAGAGTATGAGGATGTGACATTCCTCCGAATTTATAATCTTCTACAATTTTACCTTCTTCATAAAATTTTTTTTGATCTTCTTTATTATCTTTATAACCCAGCCATCCAACTATTTTATCTTCTGTAAATTTTGTTATTTTATGACTACGATATTCAGATATATAAGAATTGCCATACTTATCATAAGTTAATGTTACGGGAAAATTCCAACCAAAAACATCATTCGGATAATTAACTTCAAAAGCTTTCTCTTCCAAGGTTTTATACTCCTTCAAAAAGTTACCTGTTTCTAAATCATACACTTTTATAGTACCAGCGGAGGGGCTTTCAGGATCTGCCTTAGGAGAAGTCCCAGACTCAATAATTACAATATTTCCATTTTTATCAAAAGTCACATAATGAGGACGATCAAACTTTCCTCGTTTTTTTATTATTTCAGAATACTTTTTTTTTTTAATTTCAATTTTGTTTTTTTTTAAATCTAAATCAATTAAATCAAAATTAAGTTGGCCCTTATTTATATTAAACTTATATAGATAACCATTTGTAAAGTCTGTTGCATATACATTGCCATTATCGTCAACTCCAACACTGTAAACAGCTCCTGGTATATTGTTAATCAAACCAATCTTATAATTATCAAATTTTTTCTCTGTATAACTTATCTCTGCTGGGTAAGACTCTGTTTGGAACATTGTAATTAAAATAATTAAAATTGTTTTTTTAAATTTTTGAAATTTCATTAAAAAGATTAGAAATTTTCTTATCATGTTGATTTATCTTTTTTAATATTTTTTTTGCTTCTTTGGGGGCATACTTAAAAGCAAGTCTTAATAAATCCATCCAATTTTTATTATTTTTTGATCTAATTATCTCAATTTTATTAATAATTATTTTATTTTTTTTCATTAAGGTCCTTAAATTTTAGCTCTGCTATTTTCCAATCATTTATAGTATCAATATCTTGAACATTGTTATTGCTGAATATATAGGCTTTTGTTTTTTTTTCAAAAAAATTTTTACATTTAAGCCACTTAGTTTTGCTGCCCCAATAAAATTGGCCTGCATCATGATAAATTTGATCATAATTTTGAGTGTTTTTTTTGGAATTATTTTTTATAAATTTTCTTAAAAGCTTATCTTTAAAAAAAAATCCTCTTTGTGGGGGGTGACTATATTCGGTGGCAGATATGATAAAACTCTTTTTATTTTTTTTAAATAAATTAAATGATTGTATTAAATCTTTTGCTGTTACAAAACAAGAAGTTGGATAAATACAGCAAATACTAGTAAATTCATAATTATTTTCTATTTTTTTAATTGCATCTTTCACAACCTCAACTGTTGTAACTTTATCACCTGAGAGTTTTCTTTCTCTAATAAATGGAATTTCAGCGCCTAATTTTTTGGAAATTTTAGCTATATCTTTACTATCAGTGCTAACAAAGACTTTATCAAATAATTTTGATTTTAAAGCTTCTTTAATTGGATAGTAAATTATCGGTTTTTTTAAAAAAAACTTAATATTTTTTTTTTTAATTCTTTTACTGTTAAATCTTGCGGGTATTATTGCTATTTGCATTTAAACTACTCTTATAGAAATCTTATCTTTTAACAACTTTTTTTTAATTGTGTGAGGAGTGTGCTCAGTAAATATATAAATTGATGATGATACAACTGCTGAGACATTATATTTTTTAAAAGCATTAAAAAAATCTTTATAATCTTTAACTCCTCCACCTATTAAAATTGGAATATTATCCTTAATTTTTAAATATTTAATAAAATTTAAATCTAAACCGTTTAAGCATCCATCATTATCTATTGAGGTTATCATTAATTCACCTATGCCACTGTCTATAAGTCTTGGTATCCACTCTTTAGGATTAATAGTTATTTTTTTTTTTCCACAATCTTTATAAAGATTATAACTTTTTTTTTTGGGGTCATATCTATAATCAATAGAACCGATAATGCACTGTGATCCAAAAACTCTTGTGGCTTCATTAATTAGATCAAGATTAATATAATTATTAGAGTTTATTACAACTTTATCTGCCCCATTTTTCAAAATTTTTTCAATATCTTTTAAAGAGTTTATTCCTCCTCCGCATGAAAGTGGCAGACGGTTAATATAAGAAACTTCACTTAAAATTCTTAAATTAAATTTACTTTTTTTAGTTGAGGAGTCTAAATCTATTAATATTAATTCGTCAGCTTCTCGAAGATTATAAATATTTACAATTGAAACTAGATCACTTACCAACCTATCATTATTAAATCTTTTTCCTTTATAAGTATTAAACCCTCTAAATAATATTAATGGGATTATTCTTTTTTTAAGCATTAGCGTTAATAAAATTTCTAATTATCTTAGCTCCTAAAGTGGAACTTTTTTCTGGATGAAACTGAACACCATAAACATTTCTAAAACCAATTGCTGAGATAAGTTTCTTTCCATAATTTGTTTCTCCAATAATAATTTTTTTATCCTTTGTTATAACTTCATAACTATGTGTAAAATAAAAATCAGAATTTTGTTTTACACCATCAAATAAAATAGATTTCTTGAATTTTACATTATTCCAACCAACATGGGGTAATGCATATTTTTTTTTCAATTTTATCTTTTTTACAACAAAATTTAATAAATTTAATCCTTTTTCATGTTTAAATTCATAACCATCTTTGCCTAATATCTGCATACCTACACAAATTCCTAAAACCATGTTTCTTTTACTAAATGAAACAATCTCTTCATCAATTTTATTAGATCTAAGGTTTTTCATGCATTCAGCAAATGAACCAACGCCTGGAATTATTACTTTTGTAATTTTTTTATTTTTAAATTGTGATAATGATTTTATTACAATTGTCTTTTTTTTTTCTTTTTCTACTATGTTTTTAATAGAATTAAGATTACAGGTTCCTGTATCAATTATTCCAATCATTAAATATTGTCATAATTATTTTTTGTAAGATCTAGTTTTTTATTTTTCAAAAAATTTCCATTTTTATTTTTAAAAATTAATGGATTTGTGTATTTGTCAGAAATTTTAATAAACTCTTTTACTGTCATGCCAATATTTCCAAGAATATTTCTAAGAGGTTTTCCTAAATATTTCCATGGAAATTTTCCATCATATTTTTTTACGAATTTAAGTCCCTCTTCCCTGGAAAGTAGTTTCCTTCTAATTAATATACTTGTCTGATCTGTTGCTCTTCCATACCCATACTTTATAAATTTAAAATAATCATGAATTCCATGTTGATAATTATCTAGATTTTCATAGCTAAAATAACTTCCTTCTACACTTTTTCCATAATCAACAAACCCAACTTTCTTCGCTATTTCATAATTTTTAAATCCATCCCACGAAAAGTAATAACCAAGATAGACTCCTTCTAAATTAATTTTTTTTATTTCCTTGAGCTCCGGATATTTAAAAAAAGACATTTCATTTTCATTAGCTATATTTTGGTTTATTAAATCAGAAATTCTGAGACCACCCATGCCCCCATACTCTTCAAGCCATTTTCGATCTCTAATTCTATTACTCATTGTTTTTTTGGGCCCTCCATACTCATTTTGTGGATTCTCTCCCCATATAATTACATTAATACCCATGCTTAATGCTATTTTAACTGGAATGGTATATATTGATACATGCTCAGCCCAAGCAATATCTCCAACTAATCTCAAACATTCATTATTCAATTTTGATCTTACTTTTTTATCAGTAGTTACTGTAATCACATCAACACCAAGATTGCTCATTATATCAAAATTTTTTTTTCCAATATCACTAAAATCACATGTTGCAGCATTAACACATAAAGGATTTAAGCCTAATTCAAGACATTTAATAATTTGGTAGATACTATCTTTGCCACCACTAACGGGAATAACGCAATCATAATTTGACTTAGAGAATTTTTTTTGTTTTTTTATATATCTTAGAAATTCTTTCTCTTTCCCTGCCCAATCTACTTTTGATCTAGATATATAGTTAATACAGGCACTACAAACACCTTTTTTATCAAAATATATATTTGGTTTGGTTTCCGGGAATAGACATTTTTTACAGTATTTAATATTCAATTTTATATATCCTCACATTGAGCAACTTATAAAATACTAACATGGTTTAAAAGCATAATTTATTGTCTATATCTTTTATAAAATTTTTTTCAGTGCATAAATCAAGCCAATTGAGCTATTAGTACTGGTCAGCTACACGCATTGCTGCGCTTCCACATCCAGCCTATCAACGTGGTGGTCTACCACGGCTCTATAGGAAGAACTAGTTTTGAGGTGAGTTTCCCGCTTAGATGCTTTCAGCAGTTATCTCTTCCATACTTAGCTACCCTG
>Ga0209309_10000895_pt1 | contig 32026 bp, 28 predicted proteins | sample COGITO_mtgs_1204_2_FD_184807 | JGI IMG/M metagenome (GOLD analysis project Ga0209309, IMG submission 184807) | Pelagic marine microbial communities from North Sea - COGITO_mtgs_120412 (SPAdes) (version 2) | ecosystem: Environmental > Aquatic > Marine > Epipelagic ... | reverse complement strand
TTAAAAAAAAAAAAAAAGAATGACCGAAACTGAAACTTCGGAAGTTTAAAATAAGAGCTAAAAACATGACCACTACTTTAACATATTTCACTAGGCCTTCTAGCCTTAAGGAAAATGCACCATTACTCATCATGCTTCACGGGTATGGTAGTGATGAAAACGATTTGTTTTCATTTGCCAACGAATTGCCAGAGGAAGTGTTCGTCATTTCCGTTCGTGCCCCGCATGCGATGCAGCCTTTTGGCAATGCCTGGTACGCCATCAATTTTGATGCTGAGCAAAACAAATGGAACGATGTAGAGCAAGCCAAGGCCTCGCGAGATCGCATTGCTGAATTTATTGATGACGCCTGTGCTGAATTTCCGGTGAATCACAATAATGTGACCTTGCTCGGTTTTAGTCAAGGCACGATTTTAAGTTATGCGGTTGCCCTAACCTACCCTGAAAAAGTAAAGAATATCATCGCCTTGAGCGGTTATGTAAGTGAAGACATGCTGGAAGTTGATTTAAGCAACAAAGACTTTTCGCAGCTCGATTTTTACTGTTCTCACGGAAGTTTAGACCAAGTGATTCCTATAGATTGGGCCAGAAAAGCACCGAAATTCTTAGAAAATCTTCATATTAAGCATACATTTTCAGAATTTCCTATAGGTCATGGCGTGGCGCCCCAGAATTTCTATGAGCTGAAGGCTTGGTTGGAGAAACGAATTTGAAAATTTTACAAATTGGTAAACGCTCCTCTATTTTTAAAAGGGTTGTTTTTCGCTCAAATATTTCCAATAACGTTTGGGCACGTGTTTTATATGGAGGCGCATATTTTTTCTGGATTCAATGGTAGTACTTTTAAAATAATCTTGCCAAAGCGTTTGAAACTCGAGTTCTTGTTCAGCAAAAAAATGGGATTCGGTTTTAGTACCATCGAAATTTTTGGGAAATTCCATGGTCATCAATGCTACAGAATTTAAATCGTAAAACAATCCGTAGTTTCGTTTGATGTCATAGATGACCCATTTTTGATCGGCATAGCGCCTTTTAAAATGCTTTAAAATTAAAGGCAGTACATTAAAATCTGGAGCTATACTCGCAAAATAAACTCCATCATTCGTTAACCGAAATCTCACAAACGCTTCCATGCGATGTTTCTCACGCCCCACCTTTTTGGCTAGCTGTGCCATTTTTAAGACCGAAGGATGCCCATAATCCTTATCGGCATTTATTGAAACCGTAAAAGCATGTCTAATAAAAGACAGCAACTCATTCTCAACACCCTTTTGCTCGCTCAAAAAGGCATGATATAACTGGAAGCTTCCTTTTGCCGATAGTCGCGATGTTAAGCCCTTCCAAACGCGATTGGCCTTAACATCTTCCGTCACCACAACTTCAACTTCAGCAAATAAACCATTTTGAACAACGGAGGCCTTTTGGATGCTCACTTGGTTTAAGCGCTGCTCAAACACATAGAACACCGCACTTAAGAATCCGTCAAAACTCCCATCGTATTTAAGGTTTCGGGCGGTCATTTAATTAAAAAGCGTTAATTGGTTACTGAGTGTTGTTGTATATTTACTTGTAGAATTCTGTAAAATCAAGCCTTTGATTTTTTCAGATGACAAATCACGACGCTCAAACTGATGGCTATCACAAATTAAAAAGTACTGCGCCCTATTTAAGGCCAGCCCTATCTTTTTTAAGTGCTCCCAATTGAGGCGCCTAAAACGTCTGGCATTGAGGATTTTGTATACTGATTTCATTCCTAAACCAGGTATGCGCGCCAACATGCGTTTATCGGCAGTATTGACGTCTACAGGAAATTCATGTAAATTTCGCAAGGCCCACCCCAATTTTGGGTCGATATCCAGGTCAAGTTGTTGATGCGATGCATTTAAAATCTCGCTAACGTCAAAGCCATAAAACCTCATGAGCCAATCGGTTTGATACAAACGATTTTCACGAAGCATTGGCACCGCGCTGCCTATTTGTGGCAAACGCTCGTCATAACTAATGGGCACATAACCTGAATAATATACCCGTTTTAGATTGTAGGTTTTATAAAAATGATTGGAAGTTTGCATGATTTGAAAATCATTTTCTCCAGAGGCCCCAATAATCATTTGCGTACTTTGACCTGCGGGAGCAAATTTAGGGCTGCTTTTTAGGAGTTTCTTTTCCGATTGGTATTGAATGATTTCATTTTTAACCGTTAACATGGGTTTTATAAAATCTTCCCGCTTCTTATCGGGCGCTAATTTTTTGAGACCAGCTTCCGTGGGAATTTCAATATTTACGCTCAAGCGATCGGCATATAAGCCCGCTTCTTTCATCAATTCGTCAGAAGCCCCAGGTATGGACTTTAAATGAATATAACCATTAAAGTTCTGCTCTAATCTTAGTTTTTTGGCCACAGCAACCAAGCGCTCCATAGTATAATCTGCACTTTTGAATATGCCAGAACTTAAAAATAGTCCTTCAATATAATTGCGCCTATAAAAATTTATCGTAAGGTCAACCACTTCTTCCACCTTAAACGCTGCACGCTGCACATCGTTACTTTTTCTAGTGACGCAATAGGCACAGTCAAAAATACAATAATTGGTAAGCAATATTTTTAGGAGTGAGACGCAACGACCATCCTCAGTATACGAGTGGCAAATCCCCATGCCAGACGCATCACCCAAACCTTTTGAGTTATTGTTGCGCTTGCTCCCGCTTGAAGAGCAAGACACATCATACTTGGCTGCATCTGCTAAAATCTTTAATTTTTCTTGGGTTCTTTGAAATGACAATGTCTAAACGGTCTTATTTTGTAAAAGTTCAACCTTACAAAGATACCGCTATATGTAGCTAGACTCTGCTTCTGTTTGTAGCAAAATATGTTAAATTTTATTTTAAAAATTTTAATATATCATGTATTTTGCCTACTATAAGCCTCTATGAAAAACCTTGTTGTGATAGCGACTCTATTATTCTCATCTTTGTATATGACTGCACAAAAAACCATTCCTGAATCCATTCGTCCTAAAGTAGAAAAAGCACTTTCCTATTATCCGGAACTTGACGCTACCACTATTGAATTCAGATTTAAAAAGAACATTAAAAAATCTACCATGCAGGCAAGGCCTTCCTTTGGGAGTTTTTTCCGAAGTAGAACGCACAGACAGTATGTGATTCTCATAAGTGAAAAATTTAAAATTTCTGATGCGGAGTATAGTACACGCGATATTCCTACGGATATTTTTATAGGATGGATTGGTCACGAATTGGGCCATATTATGGATTATCAAGACCGCAGTAAGCTGAATTTGATCTGGTTTGGCTTGAATTATGTGTTTTCCGATAATCACATTGTGGAAGCGGAACGTGCAGCCGATGCTTTTGCAGTACAACAAGGGATGGAAGATTACATTCTTAAAACCAAGGATTTTATCTTGAACAATGCCAAGATCACCGAATCGTACAAACAAAGAATTCAGAAATATTATTTATCGCCTGAAGAAATTATGTATTTGGTTGAAAAGCGAAACGAAGCCGAACAAGAGGTATTGCAATAGTACCAAGACTTGCGGTATTAAAAAAAGTGCCATTGAACTTCAATAGCACTCCTATATTCTATTTTGACATGAAACGTCGAATGTTTGCTTAAAAAAATCCCGTTAAGCATTGATAAAGTTCTCCCATTCCGAGAACTTTTCTTCATCCATGACACGCTCCATTTTTACTTGTCCGCCTTTTTTCTTGTTCTTGGCATTCCAATCATAGAAACGTTTGGGGTCAATCACTTTTACCTTAACCCCATGTAGCGCTTTGCTTCGCGCCACCTTATAATTTTTATTCGCACTTTTGAGAGCAGCATCGAGTTGCTTTGCAATCTCAGTTTCATTAGGGTTTTCAAGTTCAGAACCTAAATACCAATAATGATAGAATTCATCATCATCGCCACGTTTTGCGCAAATGGTATATTCAGGGAAGGTGGTTTTAAATTCCGTCTCCAATTCGCGCATGGCTGCGTCCATTTTATTTACTGAAAGCTGCGAACCTACCGTATTTAAAAAGAACTTGGTACGCCCGGTAATTTTAATTTCGGCTCGACCAATATCGGTGAACTCAATGGTATCTCCAATAAGATAGCGCCATGCGCCACTCACGGTGCTAATGATCAATACATAATCTTGATGTAATGCAACGTCCTTAATGGTAATGGAAGGTGCCTCGGGTTTTAAAGAACCATCTTCATGGATGTAATCTGGCTTGAAGGGTACAAATTCAAAGTAGATGCCACTATCTGTGTTGAGTTGCATGGCATTAGTTTCTGGTCTAATTTGAGTGGCGATATAGCCTTCCGAAGCCAAATAGGTGTCAATAACCGTAACTGGTTTCCCTAAAAGTGCTTTAAAACTTTTTTCGTAAGGACCAAAAGCCACACCGCCTGAAGTATAGACCTTTAGGTTGGGCCAAATTTCGTGAATATTGTTTAAATTATGGTAAGAGATGACCTTTTGAAGCATTAATTCAATCCATGACGGAATTCCACTTAAGGCACCGATATCCCATTCTTCAGCACGTTCAGCAATATGTTGCACACGATCATCCCAGTCGTCAATTTTGGCAATTTCTTCACCGGGTTTATAATACCCCCTAAACCAAGTGGGAATATTACTCGCTGTAATGCCACTAATCTCCCCTTCCAAATGGTTGTTTCGTTCTTCCAAATCGGTAGAACTCCCGAGCATCATGATTTCCTTTTCGAAAAAATCAGAAGGCAGATCAAAGTTTTTTAAGGCAAATACTTGCTTTATACCCGAATCTCGAATGGCTTCAATCATATCGGTCGTAACAGGAATGCGTTTACTTGTTTTTCCCGTCGTGCCTGAACTTAAGGCAAAGTAAGATGGTTTTCCTGGCCAGGTTACATCACTTTGCCCCTCATGCATTTTAGACCACCATGCCTCATTTAACTTATTATAATCAAAATAAGGAACTGCTTCTGCATAGGATTTTGAAATATCGTTGGAGGCCAACACTTTTTCAAACTCATAAAATCGACCAAATTGGGTGTCTTTCGCCTTATCCAAGAGTTTTATTAGGATTTTTTCTTGAGCTTCCAAATGATTGGTCTCTGGAGAAAGCGTGTCTTTAAGGTGCAAAATGCCTTTAATGATATTGCCAAGTATTGCCATAGGTGTTGTTTTTGGTTTAAGCTGCTATTTTTGAGCACTCTTCAGCACATTTTCTACAAGATGCTGCACATTGTTTGCAATGTTCATGATCATGCTCCTCACAATGATCGGCACAATAATTACAAATTTCGGCACACAAAAGTGCATATTGTTTTACATAAGCACTATCTGCTGCCATCATTTTAATAAGCACCTGGCAGGCGTCTATACATTGCACACAACATTTTGGGCAGTCGTTCATACTTTCCTTTCCAGCCATTTTTATCAAACAATTTTGACACTCGACCAAACATTTTTGACAGGCTTCAATACAATTCTTAAATAATTCGTTCATGATTCTAAAATTTTTTGGTTTGAAGCAATGTCGTCAAAATCTCTAAAATATTATATTTCAATGAATGAAAGAATTAACGCTATCCAACTAAATGTAGCGTCAACATTTAAAAGTATCACTTTTACGCAATAAATTTGTTCAAGCTTAACAAATACGCACGCTATTTTTAGAATATATGTATCTTGGTGATCTAAAACCAACCCATTGAAAACATACAAACTCAAGAACTTCTTGACCGCTTTTGGTATAATTGCCATCGTGTTAACACTAATGCCTTTTGTGGCCCTAGATTATTGGTGGATTCGCATTTTTGACTATCCGCATTTACAACTCACGTTCCTTACCTGTCTGGCCATGCTTGTATATGTTATAAAATTCGATTTTAAAGAATGGCGTGATTATATGTTTATGGGGCTCTTAATTTGTTGCAGCCTATTTCAGTTTGCTAAGATTTTCCCGTATACCAAATTTGCAGATTTTGAGGTTTTAAATTCAGAAAAGGAAGGACCGATTCTAAGTATGTTTACTGCCAACGTGCTACAGAAAAACCAAACACATGATTTAGTTAAAACCATGTACAAGTCCATTGATGCCGACCTTATGCTCTTTACCGAGACGAACCGTAAATGGATGACCGATCTTAAAAAAGGCATGAGTCCCGCTTATGTGCAACAGGTAGAAGTCCCGTTGAACAATACCTATGGCATGCTTTTATATTCAAAGTTTGAGCTGTTTGATACCGAAGTGAAGTATTTGGTAAGCGACAGTATTCCCTCCATCCACACCAAAGTAAAATTGACAGCAAAGGATACGATACAATTATACGCCATTCACCCCACACCACCGATGCCACAAGAAAATCCGTTATCGACGGATAGAGATGCCGAAATGATGATGATTGCCGAATTGGCATTAGGCTCTAAATATCCCGTAGTTGTAATTGGTGATTTTAATGATGTGGCCTGGTCACAAACCTCAAAATTATTCCAAAAGGTGAGTCGCTTGCTGGATATAAGAAAAGGACGAGGTTTCTTTAACACGTACAATGCCGATAATTACATTATGCGTTGGCCATTGGACCACATTTTTATCTCGAGTGATTTTAAGCTAAAAACGGTAGAACGTTGTGACGATGTCAATTCTGATCATTTTCCCTTATTGACAATTTTAACTTACGAGCCTGAGGACCGCGAACAACATACATTACCATATCCTACTGAGGAAGCTTTGGAACGCGCCCACAAACAAATAGAAAAATTTAGGGAAAGCCAATAAGGTAATGCTATCTTGAATGAAGGCTTTAGAGCTTCCGAAGCAAGTATTAATGATAAGCCCAGGAGCTTGCATTTTGTATTTGCACAAACGAACTCTGCTTAATACACCATTTTTTTACGAATGGTCTCTCTATAGATGTCCTCATACATGGGCACCACTTCAGCAATGCCAAATTTGGAAGAAGCCTTTTTTGCATGGACTTTGAATTTTTGCAAACGCTCTACATCGGATAAGATGTAAATGGCATTTTCCGACATAGATTTTATGTCCCCCACATCACTTAGAAATCCTGTAACACCTTCAATATTTACTTCCGGAATTCCGCCAGTATTACTTGAGATAACCGGTACTCCAGACGCCATAGCTTCCAAGGCTGCCAATCCAAAACTTTCGGTTCGAGATGGGAGCAGAAATAAATCACTAAAGCATAGAATTTTATCAATTTCATTACTGTTTCCGAAGAAAACGACCTTATCACTTATGCCGAGGGTGTCACATAAATCCTCTGCGGGTTTTCGCTCTGGCCCCTCGCCCACCATCATCAATTTGGCAGGCATTTGCTTCTGGATTTCATTAAAGATCCTTATCACATCTGGTATTTGCTTCACTTCTCTAAAATTACTGATATGCGTGACGATGCGCTCCTTTTCCGTAGCCATTAAATCCCGCTGACAATCGGTAAATTTTGGTTCGTATTTATTTAAATCAATAAAATTTGGCACCACCCGGATTTCCTTTTTAATATTGAACAAACGTTCCGTATCCTCTTTCAGGCTTTGGGAAACAGAGGTCACCATATCTGATTTATTGATACTGAACGTTACTGCTGGCTTATAAAAGGGATGACTCCCTACAAGTGTGATATCTGTACCATGTAATGTGGTTACAATAGGTAAATCAATATTGTCTTCCTTGAGCATTTGTTTCGCCATATAAGCAGCGTAGGCATGCGGAATTGCATAATGAACGTGCAATACCTCAATTTGATGCAACTTTACCATATCTACCAACTTACTGGATAGTGCCAATTCATAAGGCTGGTACAAAAACAATGGATATTCTGGTACGTTAACTTCATGGTAATGTACGTTGTTGCCCAAAAGATCCAAGCGCACAGGTTGACTGTAAGTGATAAAGTGAATTTCATGGCCCCGTTTAGAAAGTTCGAGTCCTAGTTCCGTCGCAACTACGCCACTGCCTCCAAAAGTTGGGTAACATACAATACCTATTTTCATCTTCTATTTATACTTTAATTAGTTGGTTTTAGTCATAAACTCTAGCAAAAGCTTACCAAAAACACATTTTTTATTATTCTATAATGGCTTCATAGATCAATCGTTGAATATCCGTTCTGATGTCTTCCTTAAGCAAGGTATTTACGCCAGCATTGGGATAGGTTCTATTGGCCAAAAAGATATAAACGATTTCCTCGTCAGGATCTGCCCAAGCATAAGTGCCCGTAAAACCGGAGTGACCGAAGCTATTCATTGACAAACAACCACAGGTAGGCCCATTTTCACCCAATTGGGGTTTATCAAAGCCAACCCCGCGCCTTACATCTTTATTACAGTAATAGCAGGTATTAAATTTATCGAGGGTTTCGGGCTTTAAATACCGGTGCCCACCATAAAAGCCTTTTTGTAAATACATTTGCATGATTTTGGCAACGTCGTTGGCATTACTAAAAATACCCGCATGACCGCCTACTCCATTTTGCATGGCAGCGCCCATATCATGCACATAGCCTTGAACTTCCTGAAAACGGAAATAATCATCAATTTCGGTTGGGATTAAATTGGCATTACTAAAAATGGATGATGGATTATAAGTGGTATAATTGGCACCCAGGGAATGGTAAAAATGCTCCTGCACCAATTCATCCAAAGGTTTATCATAATGCTGCTCAATGTATTTCTTTAAAATGTAATACGGTAAATCGCTATAGCGGTAACGCAAAGAGGACAGCAAATCGGTATCCTTGATGATTTTTTGCATGGTATCGGGATAATCCCTTCTTAAATACATCTCATCGGCCACCTTGATATTATAGCGCACAGTTGGTGCTCTTCTATAATATTTTGGATCTGGTTTTTTTGAAGCAGAATCTAAAGTCGCCACGTAAAAGGGAATCCAAGGTTTTAAACGTGCATAGTGCGACAACATTTGCTTTATGGTAATATTCTTTTTGTTGGATGAGGCGTATTCTGGCAATAATTTAGAGAGTTTTGTATCTAAGCTCAACACGTTTTTTTCCTCAAGTTCCATGAGCAATGGTAAGGTGGCCAGAATTTTAGTTAGGGACGCTACGTCATACATGTCATCAAATTTAACTGGCTCATCTCCCGAATAGCGATGTTTCCCGAAATTCTTGTTGTAAATCACTTTACCTTTTCGAGCCACCAGCAGCTGAATGCCCGGTGTCATTTTTCCGTCTACCGCATATTGAGCAATGGAATCCAGGCGTTTCAACTTCTCGCTACTCATGCCTACTTGCTCTGGCAACCCATAACTTAAGGATTGTATCGCATTATAGACCATGCTCGACCCCACTTTAAAATTTTCTCCAATGGAAACAGGCAAAACACCTTTTGCCGGAAGCGCTCCAAACAAGATTTGAGCCGATTTTTCTTGTGAAATCTTGCTGTTTTGATAACTCATCACAACTGCTTCAATATTTTCAAAACTCAAAATATCATTGAGCGCGTAGGGTCTTGCAAAAACATCAAGGATTACCGTGTTTGTGCGAGCAATTTCATACAACCACACCAGTTCTTTATCCGTAAACTTATAATCTTGCCAAGGGTTATCGTTTTTTTTGTGCAAGCCCACCACAACCGTATTATAATTTTGAAGTTTAGTAATCATGGCATTTAGCGATATGGCTTGAATTTCATGAACTTTCGTATATTTTTTGAGTTCTTCAAAAAACGGACTTCCGCTATCATCGCCCAATTCAACATAAGCGATTTTTTTTGTGGCGAGATTCCGAAGTGGTAAAATTTCTGATTTATTTTTTATTACGGAAACAGCATTTTCCATAAGCTCGCTATACAACAGGTCATCTTTGAGCCTATTGAGGTCCTCTACCAAATGGGCAGTACCAATAGGTTGATAATTTTCGAGGCCAACTTTGTATTTGGCCATTAATATTTTTTTCACAGACAAAGCCAAACGTTCTTCTGTGATTTCCGAATTATTATAAGCTTCTATGATTTTTTCTATGCCCTTGGGTACATCTTCGGAAATGAGCAAGACATCATTTCCTGCTTGAAATGCTGCCAGATCAATTTCGCCTGGCGTACTATAATTGGCCACCCCTTTCATCTCGAGGGCATCGGTAAAAATAAGTCCCTTGAAACCCATTTGCTCTTGAAGCAGATCTGTAACAATATGTTTGGACAATGAAGAAGGCACGCCCGCGCGTTTTTCTAAACTGGGCACATTTAAATGGGCCACCATAACACTAGACAACCCATCGGCAATTAGTTTTCTATACGGATAAAGTTCTACAGAATCTATGCGTCGCTCATCAAAATGTATGGTTGGCAATGTTTTATGACTATCGCTATCGGTATCTCCATGCCCTGGAAAATGCTTGGCATTGGCCATCACACCGGCAGCTTGCATTCCTTTCATAAATGCATCGGCCTTTAGGGTCACATTATCACGATCTTCACCAAACGAACGATTGCCTATAATTGGGTTGTTGGGATTGGTATTGATATCGACCACAGGAGCAAAGTTAAAATGTACCCCAATGCGCTTGGAGTGTTCGCCAATTTGATACCCGGTTTTCTCAATGAGTTTTAAGTCGGTTATGGCCCCCAAGGTCATGTTATACGGAAAAGCATAGGTAGAATCCAAACGCATGCTCAGTCCCCATTCGGCATCCATTCCTATTAATAAAGGTGTTTTTGAGATCGCTTGATATAAATTATTGAGTTTGGCTTGACGCACGGGACCTCCCGAAGAAAAAATCAAACCCCCAATGTGATACTCATTAATTAGTTTGGCCACTCTGTTTTCTTCAGCTTGAGATTGGTTGGAAAACGCTCGAGACATAAACAATTGTCCCACTTTTTCTTCTAAGGACATTTGAGTGTACATGCTATCCACCCACTTTTTCTGTAGAAATAAATCCTTATGTGCCAAAGGGTGATCGGCAGTTTGACCAAAAACAGGAACGCTTAAAAAGCAACACACTAAAAGGGGCACTAAATATCGCATGGATGTAATTTACTTAGGGTTTTAAAATGAACTCATAATTATGCCAAAGTAGTCTTTTCTAATAAGAAGCATAAAGACTTTAAGATAGATTTATAACGTCTATGGCTGGGGTAAAAGTGTCGTGATTCAAGAATTTATTTTATAAAGCGCGCATGCCAGCTCTCGCTCGCGGGCACTTCCCAGTTTTCACGGAATTCTGCAATATTGATAACGAGGTTGTTAAAAACAATGGTGTTTTTAGAAACTGCATTGTCCTTGGCCATCTTCTTAAAATCCAACAAACTTTTATAGGCAACATAGTCCCCTTGCTTATAAGATACGTTCATTTTATCCATCAAATCCACATGATAATCTTGCTCCAATTGCTGGATAAATTTTACCGAGGCGTCAATACTACAACCAGTGGCGTTAGTTAAGTTCTGGTTTAGAGCAATTACAATAAAACGTTTATATTCAATTGTATAACCCGATTGTAAATCACTGCCATGAGCGGTCCATTGTTGGATAAATAGATCTAATTTTTGTTTTATTTCTATAAGCTCTTCCTCGGTAAACGAACGGTTGGCTTGGTAAATCCATATCCGGGATTCTTCTGGTAAGGTATCAAAATCAACTAACATAATCTTTTCATTTTCTATAGCGCAAAAATACAATTTTAACGTGACTTACAACTATGGATTTTAAATGGAAACGATAATGTTCACTGCAGAAAAAACGCGTATTTTAAGTGAATTCCATTTATTTATTGATGCTTGAAATAAATTTACATCCAATCGCGATCTTGAGATTCTAATATAAACAAGAGGTAGTTGTAAATTTCGTTAGCCTCTGCTTCTTTTATATAGGGAATGACTACCGATTTGGAAGCAGTTGCAATTACCACGGAAGCAATCCCGTTGCGTTTTTGAAAAATGCTTTGCTGAAGCTTTAACGCTTGAATTTTATGGATTTCCAAGATATTGGTGACCGTTTCAATAAAACCGCTACCAATGCTGATGTGTTCTGCTGAAATTTGAAAATGGGCTTTTTTGAATTTAACATGCACATAAAGCAGAGCAAAACAGAGAAATACAATATTGATCATCCAAAAATAAGTGCCAAACACAAAATAAGCAGGCAGATTTAAGATGGCGAAAAACACTACTAAACGTAGCCATAAAATTCTTTTGTAATAAGGTGCGGGCTTATGCTTTTCAGTAGCAGCAGAATAAGTTTTTAGAAGCTTCTGGATGAGATGCTGGAGTTGTTCCTTCTCCATGGCGACCATGGCAAAATTCTTTTGTTGCTTCTTATTGACCATGGCTTGCATAACGTTCAAACCATATAAATTAAAATAAGCCTTTACCCTATTCGTTTTAACCACCAAATTTTGAATGCGACTTGGCGTAAGTGTCAAGGACATTTTATTAAACAGACCTTTGTTGATTTCCAAAGTATGTTCCCGTTCTACCACTTCCAAATTAAAATTAACGATCAAGGTTTTCACTACGGAAAACACCAGCGAAACCAATAGCAATAGCAAGGCAATAAACAAATAGAAAATAAAGATATTCACTAAAGTTTGTTTATCGAAATTGACCGCACCTTCTATGCGCTCACTAAGCTGAAGCTTTTCAAGATATTTTTCAAATTCAGAATATAAGCCCACCATAAAGGATGCAATAATCAAAAAACTCTTAAAATGATTTTGCGAGACCCCTTCTAACAGCAGTCGCTTTAAGGACGCTCTAAAAAACACCTCGTCTTCCTTTGTTATTTCTTTAGTAGCATCGGCCAACGGTTCTCTTGCAAACAATTGTTTCTTTAGTGCTAAAGCAGTGGGTTTGTCTAAAGCACTAATTTCAATTTCCGATTTATTATCTCCAGCAGTTTCAATATTTAAAGAAACCACGTTTATGATTTGCTGAAGAAAATTCTGTTTGATATAAACATTTTGAATTTTTGACTTCGGAATAATGGTATTGTCCTTGTTGAGGATCCCGGTGTTAAGATGAAAGTCGTCTGCACTCACATGAAATTTGAAATTCAGGTAATTGAGTATGGCGTAAATTAAGAGGAGAACCAAAAAAGCAACGAAGCCTAGTCCAAGCACGGTAGGACTAATACCAATAGTATTATTTTGAAACAAGGAAATGCCATAGGCCACAAACAATATAAAAAAGCTCTTTAAAAATTTAAAGGCCTTAAAACCAAAAATCACAAGAATCCCTTTGGGAGACTGTCTTGCGGGCTCGGTAAAATCAAACACCACCATTAACCTTTGTACTTAAGAAGTCGTTAATGCGGGTGGCTTCTGCATCGGAAAGTCCTTTAATGCTCAAATCGCTTCCCGATTCTCCTGCTGTAAAAATATTGAGTGTTGCCAATCCCAATTGTCTGGCAAACCAGCTTCTTGAAGTTTCAATGTGTTGAATTCTTGAAATGGGCACCGTGGTTATTTTGTGAATAAGAAGTCCGTGCGCATAGATCACGTCTTTCTCACGCAACGCATATTTTCGTTTTTTGAAAGCCAATAAGGCGAGTATAAAATTGAGCACACAGAAAACTACAAAAGCTGTAAAAATGTACCAAAAATTAGACTGCATGGCAATATTGCTGGCAAAAAGCTTAATGAAAACAAGAGCAACAAAACCTGCACCATAAATTATGGCTTTGTTGATCATGATGATCTTAAAATAAGCCTTATCAATAGGATGTAATTCGACTTGGGCTATTTGTGGAAGCGTATCGGGGGTTAGTTGTAGATTGGTGAACATTTATTTCTCGCTTTTGGTTAGAATATAATATTTTCTGACAGCACCAGTGCACGCAAAAAATAAGAACCATAAAGGTAAGTAATTGCTATAGATGATTCCGTTTTTGAAATACGTAAGCAGCATTAACACTGCAGACCAAAACAAACCATTAACGAGTGCTGCCTTTAGGATTAGTTTTGTGCTGGCTTTCATTTGTGGGCGTCAGTTATTCATTTTTAATTACTAATTGGGATTCTGCTTTTAACTAAAAGCCATTTGAGATATTTCTGTAATAAAATAAATCTACTTGTTTCCGAATTTAAATTAGAAAGCGGTGGTAGCTTGTATAATTGCTCAAGCCCATTTTCCGCCTTTAGAAAACCGCTCCTTGCTGGAAAAGGGACGAACAGACACTTTCATTGTTAACTTCCTTGAAAACTAATGTAACTGTGCTATAGTAGATGCTGGTCTTTTTATTATTTAATAGTGGAGAACATTGGCTTTTTCCCCCAAACTTATTTTTTCTGCTTTTTTAAATTCCGATAGGTCAAAAAACCATATAAAATAAAAGAAAAGACAAAATAGAAGCCCAAACGGGTCCAAGAAAATGGTCTGGATAAAAAATAATCGAAGGCCAATACCACTCCAGAAAAAATGACTCCACCTATGAGCGCAGTTAAAACAACTCGTTTTTTATTAATTTTCGCCACAATTAAAGATCTTGAGCGTTGGCAATCAATTCGGCAATATCCATTACTGCAACATCGCCTTCTTTCTCTTTGTTCTTAACGCCATCGGTCATCATGGTATTACAGAACGGGCAACCCGCTGCAATGATTTCAGGTTTGGTTTCCAACGCTTGTTCGGTTCTTGCAATATTCACTTCTTTATCCCCAGGTTCGGCATCCTTAAACATCTGTGCCCCGCCAGCACCACAACACAACCCTCTAGATTTGCAACTTTTCATTTCTACCAATTCGGCGTCCAATTTCCTTATCAAGTCCCGTGGTGCTTCGTAAACGCCATTACCTCTACCTAAATAGCAAGGATCATGAAAAGTGATGCGTTTTCCCTTAAACTTACCACCTTCAACAGTTAAGCGCCCCTCTTCCAAAAGTGATTTTAAGAATTGCGTGTGGTGCATCACCTCATAATTTCCGCCCAAGCCAGGATATTCATTTTTTATGGTGTTAAAACAATGCGGGCATGCGGTGACGATTTTTTTAATTTCATAAGCATTCATCACCTCAATATTGGTGACCGCCTGCATTTGAAACAAAAATTCGTTGCCAGCGCGCTTTGCGGGATCACCTGTACAACTTTCCTCAGTACCCAAAACTGCAAATTCCACTTTTGATTTATTGAGTATTCTTACAAAGGCTTTTGTAATTTTTTTAGCTCTATCATCAAAACTACCAGAACAACCTACCCAAAATAAAACTTCGGGTTTTTTGCCTGCTGCCATGAACTCTGCCATGGTTGGTACGTTTAATTGTTCGCTCATAATAGTTACTTTTTTTATTGGGTCATTTTAAACTTGGGACTGTTGAAAACTTAGATCTTGAAAAAGAACCTTCAACTGAGACTATTTGTTAGTCGTGATGCCCATCGTCAAACACTTGAATGGTCACATTTTTATCTACCAAATCAGTGAATTTTCCTTGATACCGTGTCGCTTTTACCAAATGATTGTCAATCCAATGGTAATTGCCACCTCTAGGTTTGCCCATTAATAAGGAATGAAATTTGAACCCGTGCTTGTTTAACCAAGCTTCGGTCACTTCGCGATGCTGTTCGGTACGTGAGGTAAAAAAGCAAATCATATGCCCTTTCTCATGCCATTTATTGCAAGTTGCCAAAGCGTCTGGGTAAGGCTCACATGTTACCATGCGCTCGGGTTCTTCATTGGGAACATCTTCCGTAATGGTGCCATCGATATCTATCAAATAGTTTTTGACGCCTTTTGGCAATACCGGACTTATCTTTTCTCCTCCTTCTACTTTTTCATGTAGAAATTTGTCTGCTTCTTCTCGTTTCATGCTAATTTTCCGCGAAAGCGAAACTGATTTTAAATTATACTATGTTTTACTCTTTTTTAATGGCTGCAAAATCAATTTTGGAAATTCTAATATAGATCGCCAATTTTTTCTGTCCGTTTTCCATGCGATTTGCTGGATTATAGCGATCGCTATACGAACGTCTTACCGCTTCCTCCCCAATAGCTTTGGACTGCAATTTTGTGCAATAATCGCATAAAACCTTTACCAATTTCACCTCCTGGGGCTCGTTATTACGATATTCAATTACGGTATAGGATTTTATTTGCAACGAATCCTGTCTATAGGATTGGGCGTTGCAAATCGTGGTTATTACCATAAACAACAGAAAAAGAACGTATGGGGTTCGTATTAGACGCATAGTAATTAGGCTTCATTTTTCCAGTTTAACCGGTCCATTTGATTGTATGGCCAAGGAGCTCCATTGTTTTCAATATTGGTCATCATATTATTGAGTTCCATGGGTGCTGCACTTTGCTCCATGACCAAATATTGGCGCATCTGCATTATGATATTCAATGGGTCAATGCTCACTGGGCATGCTTGCACACAGGCGTTACAACTTGTGCAGGCCCAAAGTTCCTCCTTGGTAATATAATCGTCCAACAACTGTTTACCGTCATCCTTGAACTCGCCCTTATTGGCATCTATATTTTTACCAACTTCCTCCAGACGGTCACGGGTGTCCATCATGATTTTTCTAGGTGACAATTTTTTTCCGGTTTGGTTCGCAGGGCATTCGCTGGTACATCGACCACATTCCGTACAGGTGTAGGCGCTTAATAAATTTACCCAGCTTAAATCCTGTACATCGCTGGCGCCAAATTTTGCGGGCACTTCGTTGGCATCTTCACTAGGATCGGGCGCTGCAAATGGATCGGCATCTGGATCCATCATCATTTTGACTTCAGTGGTCACAGCATCTAGATTTTCAAATTGACCTAGCGGTTTTACCCTTCCGTAGTAGGTGTTCGGAAATGCCAACAGGATATGTAAATGCTTCGAAAAATAAAGGTAATTAAGAAATATTAATATTCCAGTAATATGCAACCACCAAGCAGAGCGCTCGATTAAAAGGATGCTGCTTTCAGAAAAACCGTTGAACCATGGTGCCAAAAACTGACTAATGACATTGCCATTGCTCATTGCTTGAAATTCTAAATCGGTAGCATTCATTATTAAAAACAAGCCCATGAGCACCATTTCAAAATAGAGAATGTAATTGGCATCATTTTTTGGCCAACCTGTCATTTCCTTTGACCAGAACCGTTTGATTTTTAGAGCATTTCGACGCAACCAAAACACCACGACCGATACAAACACCATAACCGCAAGAATTTCAAAACACCCAATTAACACGCCATAAATACTGCCAATAGAGGAAAAGATACGGTGGCTCCCTGTAAGACCATCGATAATAATTTCGAGCACCTCAATATTTATGATGACGAAGCCCACATAAACAATGACATGTAGAAAACCTGCAATAGGTCTTTTCACCATTTTACTTTGGCCCATGGCGATCATCGCCATATTTTTCCATCGTTGTGGCGTATGATCACTCACGTCAACATCCCGCCCCAACTTTATGTTGCGTCTCAGCCTGCCCACATTTTTGGCGAAATAGCCCAAACCAGCAAAAAGCAGGATAGCAAATAAAATCTGTGGTAAAAATGTCATAAAACAGGTGGTTTAGTTGTCGCGTTCTTCAATTTCGTTGCCCTCAGCATCGTAACGTTTGGCTTTTTTTCCGAAGAGCGAAAAGTGTACATAACGTTTTGGGTTTAATTTCATGTCTTGCAACAGCTCTTCCAATTGTTTGGAAGCCCCTTCGAGATTATTATAAAGGCCTTCATCTTTTAACAGTTTTCCTACGGAACCATTCCCGTTTTCTATGTTCGCAACCATGTTATCGACACGCGAAATTGTGTTTTGAAATTCTTTTATGGTTGCTGAAAGATTTGCATTTGCCAATGAATCACTTAATTGGGACAAGTTTGTAGAGGTATTCTCAAAATTGGTAAAGGTCTTGGTTAATTTATCGTCATTAGTTTCCATCAAACGATTTAAAGTGATTGAGGTTTGCTTGAAGTTGGCGATTGTGGCAGACAAATCTTGTATGCTACTGGTAATATTATCTTTGGTGCCATCGTCAAACAACTCATTAACGTTTGTTAATAAGGAATCCACATTATCCATAACTGCTTCAATTTTCTCCTGAAGCGGAGTTAAACGTTTATTGACCAGCTCCGTAATTCCTGCCTTAACGGTCGTTGGTAAGTAATCGCCAGATTCCGCTATGGGACCTGCATCAAACACGGGGATAATTTCTATCCCCTTACCACCAATGAGTCCTAAATCTTGCAATTGCGCCTTGCTGTTTTTTGAAAATTTAAAATCGGTATCAATTAACATGGTGACCAATAATTGTGCAGAGCCATCCCCTTTAAAAGTAATGGATTTTACCTTGCCAACAGGAAACCCATTGATGGTAACTGCTGTAGAAGGTGCCAGACCTTCAACATTGTCGTAAACCGCGTAGTAGGTTCTAGATGAATCTAAAAGATTTTCACCTTTAAGGTAGTAGAACAAAAATATGAATAATACAATGCCCGAAATTACGAGTATGGCAGTTTTTACTTCTCTAGAAATTCTCAAAGTCTTTGGTATTTATTTAAAACAAAATTAGCAATAAAATACTAAAGAAAACGGTAAGTATTTTTATTTATTAGCTAAATGTGAAGGATTGGATTACACATAAAATTGATTTCCATGAACCTAGCGTTTTATATGCTGAACAGGATCGCATCATTTAAATCTATTAAAACCTTAACTAAATAATGAGGTGTGAAAAACTTAAAACTCAAGGACTAAATTTAGTTAGTTGAAGCAGTTTTAAGCGCCTTGGAGAGCTTGATCGCTTCACCATTTTTCGTGGCGATAACGAAAGCGCTGGTATACCCTTTTGATTTTGCCACTAACTCCAACCTTCTAATCTCGGCATAATCTGATGTGTTACCATAATAGTATTTGTAAAGCTTGCCCATCTTTTCTCTCGATATTGGCTCAAGTCCTTTAAAATTGTATGGTTTGGGGTCTAATTCTTTTGAGCTGGCTGCAATTTGCACCTTAAATTCAATGCCTTCATAAATATCGGCTTCAGCTGCCATGACTTCCTCGATCCCGTTCGGTTCTTGTTGGTAAACAGCGTCACCAATATTTAAATCGAGATGTTTTTTATAAGCTAAAATCGCATCAGAAATAGAAGATGCCATTTTAGTTTGCCCGCTACTGGAGTTTAAGAATGCGCCTTCTTTTTTGTAGGTTAAAAAACCAGTTTCTATAAGAACACTGGGCATGTACGTATTGTGCAACACCCAAAAGCCCGCTTGTTTAACGCCCCTGCTATTTAGTTTCCGTTGGTTTTTGAAATTATCTTCAACTGCTCTCGCCAATGCAATACTTTGGTCTAAATATTCTTCTTGAATAAGGGTCAAACCAATTAAAGACTCAGGCGAATTAGGATCAAAACCCTCATAATGTCTCTCATAATCGGCCTCTAGAAAAATTACCTCATTTTCCCTTTTCGCCACTTCAAAATTACGTTGATTGGCATGTAGCCCCAATACGAAGGTTTCAGTGCCATGCGCATCGGAGTTGTGCGAATTGCAATGTACCGATACAAATAAATCGGCATCGGCATCATTCGCGATTTTGGCGCGCCCCCTCAAGGTCACAAACTCATCTTTTTTTCTGGTATAGATGACTTTTACGTCCTTTAGAGCTTCTAAGGTTTTGCCTACAGAGAGCACAATGTTGAGTGCAATCTCTTTTTCCTTATAGCCACTTCCCAAATTACCAGAATCATGTCCGCCATGACCTGCATCGAGAACGACCACAAATTTATCGGCATTCTTTTGAAATGCATTGGCCATCCCAGGTACACTTAAAGTGAAACATAAGGCTATTAAAAATGGATAAATTGATTTTTGTATCATAAGTGCTGTAACGGTATTTTGCTCTGGTTTATTTCAATAGCCCAAACCAATCATTTAATCAGGATGTTTATTGAAGATTTTAAAAAGACCAATTATAAATTAATCATAAAAAATCTATGTAATTTTGGCAATTCAAAAACCGAGCCATACTTTAGCAAAAATACATTTAAAAGCGTTGCACACAAAGAGCTTTCACATACTTTTCACCCTAAGTTTTACCATGTTTATCAACATGTTTTGCTTCGCACAGGATTTGCCCTCCACCCGAAAACCCATAAAACCGGTTTCTGCGCTCAATGACAGTTTACGAATTTCGACAGATGCCTTGCTCCTGCCCACAACCCAACCCATTCAACTTACGGAAAACGATAGTATCAAGAACGACTCCCTTCCGAAGAAAAAGGAAACCTTGACCTCAATCGTAAATTACAAAGCCACCGATTATGTAAGAATGAACCAAAGGCTTAACCAAACTACCTTATATAATGAGGCCAAGGTAGATTATGGAGACATGAACATCACTGCGGGCGTTATTGTAATAGACCACAGTAAAGATTTGGTCTATGCGGGGCGTTTAAAAGATTCCGCAGGTGTTTACACGCAAAAACCCGTATTTACGCAAGGTCAAAATGTCATTGAACCCGATTCCATTATCTTTAACACGGTAACAAAAAAAGCGCTGATCTTTAATTCTAAGACCGAACAAAGCGGTGGTACCATTATAGCTGAAGTGACCAAAAAGGAAAATGACTCGGTGTATTTTATGAAAAATGCCAAATATACCACCTCGGAAAATTTGGAAGATCCCGAGTATTATTTTTTAATGCGACAGGCGAAAGTAGTCCCCGGAAAAAAAGTGGTTACTGGCTTGACCAACCTCTTTATTTATGACGTCCCAACACCCATTGGGCTACCCTTTGCTTATTTTCCGATGTCTAAAAAACAGACCTCTGGGGTTATCATCCCCACCCCTGGTCAAGATTTGGGGAGCAGTGATAGAGGTTACAACCTTCAAAATGGCGGATATTATTTTGCCATAAGCGATTATTTCGATTTGGCGGTTTTGGGCGATTATTACACCAATGGTAGTTATGGTTTCCGTTTGGAAAACAGTTATGCGCTACGCTACAAATTCCGTGGTAATCTCAGTTTTAGGTATGAGAACTTGCTCAATGGAGAGCGTGGCTTTCCCAATTTTTCCAAATCCACTATTTATAACCTCCGCTGGTCTCACAGTCAAGATGCCAAGGCCAACCCCAATTCTAGATTTTCGGCATCTGTAAACTTAGGGAGTAGTCGTTATTTCCAGCAATCGATCAATCAAACCAATCTAGCACAAACGCAAAATAACACCTTGGCATCTTCAGTGTCTTACTCCAAGACCTTTCAAGGCGAGCCTCAGGTTAATATGAGTGTTACTGCCACGCACAGCCAAAATACGAGAACGCAAGACATCAATTTAACCCTACCAACATTTCAAGGAAGTGTGGGCAGAATTTTCCCGTTTGCACCTGCGGTTGGTACTAAAAAAGGGATTATTCAGAATATCAATTTACAATACAGCGTAAGAGCCGAAAACAGGATCAATACCAATGACTCTCTTTTTTTTAAGGCCGAAATGTTTGATGATGCCAAAATTGGCGCAGTACACAGCATCCCGGTGAGCACCAATTTTAAGGTGTTTAAATACTTTAGTATGAGTGCTAGTGCCAATTTTGAAGAAAACTGGACCTACAATACCATCAACAGATTTCAAAATGAAGAAGGCGATATCATTACTGAAGACCTTAATGGTTTCGACCGGTTTTTTACCTATAATTTTAGCACCAATATAGGGACAACCGTTTATGGGCTCTTTGACTTTAAAAAGAAGGATGCCAACCCAAAGATCCAAGCGATTAGGCACATCATCACCCCTTCCATCAGTTATAACATTAATCCTGCTTTTGATCAATATTACGATACTTTTGAAATCATGGATGCCAACGGTACAACGGTTGGTGATTTAAGACGCGAAGAATACACCCGTTTTCAAGGGTCTTTATATGGTGTGCCCAATAAGAATTTCTCGAGCACCATGGGCTTTAACGTAGGCAACAACTTTGAAGCGAAGGTTAGAAATAAGGACAGTACCGCTACGGAACCCCAAAAAATTAAACTCTTGAACAATCTCAATTTCTCGAGTGCTTATAACTTTGCAGGGGATTCCTTAAACTTTAGCCCTGTAAGGGTTTCTGGGGGTACCCAAATTTTGGATAATAAAATGAACATCAATTTTGGTGCGGTGTTAGATCCTTATGCTTTGGATAATAACAATCGTAAAATCGATAAATTAAACATTAAAAACGGGGGGAGTTTATTCCGGTTAACCTCTGCCAGTTTTAATTTGAGCTATAATATTTCCAGTGATACCTTTAAACGTGATCCTGAGGATGAGCGCGGTAGGGAAGAATCTTTGAGAAGTGGTGGTCGTGATGATGATCTCTTCGGAAAAACACAGGATTTTGCAGATCAGCGTCTTACAGATGAAGATGATGAGAATGAAAAAGAAGATGAGATTTCTGAGTTCTACAGTTATAGTATTCCATGGAAACTGCGTCTGGCCTATGCTGCCACTTACAGCAATAATACAAGGCAAAATACAATTTCAAACAATTCGCTCATGTTTTCTGGTGATGTGGAATTATCGCCACGATGGTCTGTTGGTGTGTCTTCTGGTTACGATTTTGTGAATCAAGGATTTACCCAAACTCAGTTTCGATTTGAGCGCGACCTCCTGAGCTGGCGCATGAATTTTAGCTATGTGCCTTTTGGTCCCTACAGTCAATGGAATTTCTTTATCGGGATTTCATCAAGCTTACTTAAAGATCTTAAATACGATAAGCGACGCCAACCCGACCAAAGACTTTAAGTTTAATTAACACACGAAAAATCATATGAAAAAAATCATCAAAACCCCAAACGCCCCAGCGCCAATTGGGCCTTATAACCAAGCAGTGTTAACAGGAAACACCCTTTATACTTCTGGTCAAATTGCCATAGATGTTGCTACGGGCAATTTAGTTATGGAAACCTTGGAGTTGGAAACCAAAAAAGTGATGGAGAATTTAAAGGCAGTTTTAGAGGCTGCGGATATGACTTTTGAAAATGTGGTTAAAACCTCGATTTTTATTAGTGATATGAATAATTTCAGCAGAATCAATGCCATTTATGGCAACTATTTTAACGCTGAAACTGCTCCTGCCAGAGAAACCGTTGAAGTTGCAAATTTACCCAAATTTGTGAATGTAGAAATTAGCGCCATCGCCATTAAATAGTTGACATACAATCAAGTAACAGACTTGTTAACAGTCCTTTATTAATAACTTATTGAAGCTGGCCCCTTTAGCACTTACAATCCCTTTAATTTAGCCACCTCACCAAAACCACACCCCATGTTTAAAACCCTACTACCTACCCTATGTTTGCTCATTGCGACCAACATTTATGCCCAAGATGATTTTGAAAAATCTTTGGATCTTGTTCAAACCGAAACGGATGCTAATGACTTTTTGGAAAGCAATACAGCTGCCAAAGGAAAAATTATCGTGTTTAATAAGGAAAAGCATAAAACCCGACTTGCCAAGGAACTCTTTACACTGGGCATTGGATCCAAGACTTATGACAAGAATAGTCCACAACCAACGTATTATAAAGTCATTGAAAAAACAAGTACGCCTTTTTATAAGGCAAGCTGTATTTTTTTGGATGCCAATAAAAAATCTTTGGAAGACATTGCCTATACCCGAGAAAAAATTATTTCCAAATATAACAGAGGTGTTCAATTTGATAATTTGGCCCGTATCTATTCTATGGATCAAACAGCCAAACAAAGTGGCGATTTGGGATGGATTACCAAAGGCAGCATAAACCCAGATTTGGAGAACGCTATTTTTGAAGGCCATCATAAGGTAAATGACCTTTTTACAGTAGATGTGCCAGACAGCAAAGCGTATTATGTAGTTGTGATCACTGAAGCTGAAAAAATGATAGAGGAAATCAAGGTATTAAAGGTGACTGAACCCAGAAACTAATGCAACTCTTTTACAACCCCCATATTTCGGAAACTGATACAACCATTCCATTTTCTAAAGAGGAAAGTCGGCACATGGTCAAGGTTTTGCGCAAAAATGTGGGCGACCAGCTTCATATTACCAATGGTAAGGGCTGGCTATTTACCGCAGAAATAACCCAAGCCGATTCTAAACATTGTATTGCCGAGATTAAGGCTTCCGAATTTCAAAACAAACACGGTTATCAGCTCCATTTGGCAGTCGCGCCCACCAAAATGAACGATCGCTACGAATGGTTTTTAGAAAAAGCTACTGAAATTGGCATTGACAGCATCACGCCTATAATTTGTGAGAATAGTGAACGACGGATTATCAAGCCCGAGCGTTTTGAAAAAATCTTACAATCGGCCATGAAACAATCTTTAAGTTGTTATTTGCCAACCTTGAATGCTGCGGTTCCGTTTTCAGAATTTATAGATCAAGACCATAAGGGGGAACGATTTATTGCCCACTGTGAAGAAACCCACAAACACTCTTTAAAACAAGTATTAACGCCAAGTAACACCGTGACCATCCTTATTGGTCCAGAAGGTGACTTTAGCACAACGGAAATTGAGAAAGCAAAAGCAAGCAATTTTAAACCAGTTACCTTGGGGAATACGCGTCTACGCACCGAGACTGCTGCTATTGTTGCTTGTCATTCGGTGGCGTTTGTGAATGAATTATAAACTATATTGTGTTGCCCCTACCATATCCAAATTTGGATTTTTAATAATTACAATCAAGCGCAATTCGCCTTGGGCTGTGACCATTTCTGGAATTTGAATTTCACCTCTACTCTTGACGCTATAAAATTTTATGGGAGCACAGCAACGACAATATTAGAATTTTTTAGGGTTTGATTTTTGTTTTCTCTGTTTTTGAACTTGGTAATTCGGTCTTTCACCACAATCACGCTACGCAATTCTTTCTGTTCGATGCTTCCAACAATATGATAATTAAATTGCAGGCGTCCGTTTTTAAGGATTGCATCAGTAATTGAGATATTATTTTCCGAAGTGATTTTTCCATTAAGTTTTAGGTTTTTTTTCCTTTTTTTTGCGTGTGACCCCACAAAATAGCTGCTCCCATTTACAACCAGCTGAGGCGTGTAGATGTTGGCACTGTTGATTTTTTAATATAGGCTCGCTTCTTTTCTCCAGAACTTGCTTTACTGAATGAATCTTCCCAGCCTATATAATTCCAATAATGCACATGGTACGATAAAGCAATAACCTTCTGTCTTCCCTTCGCGTCTATTTAAGATAAAGGCGCATCAGCGAGCGAACAACTGAAACAGCCTTGCGAGCTAAAAAGCTCGAGCACCACTGTGGGTGGATATGCCGATTCTCTTTCCGAAGAAAAAAAAGCCACTAGAATAAACGTTAAAAATAATGGTTTCATAAGGCTATTGTTTTATTTTTGAATCATGGCATTGAGCACGACAATCTTAAAGAATCTTACAGTATTGTTCACCTTAACGATATGGTTAACAGGATTTGGCGTTGAGGCTCAAGATTTGGCGGTACTTAAATATAAGGGTGGTGGCGATTGGTATGGCAACCCCACTTCGCTTCCAAATTTAATTGCCTATTGTAACGCCAACATCAACACCAAGATGAAGTTAGAGCCTGATGTTGTTGAACCTGGTAGCGTTGATATTTTTCAATACCCCATGCTTCATATGACCGGTCATGGCAATGTGGTATTTAGTGATGCCGATGCGGAGAACCTTAGGCAATACCTGTACGCAGGCGGTTTTTTGCATATCGATGATAATTACGGGATGGCGCCCTATTTGAAGAAAGAATTAAAAAAACTGTTTCCGAATCAAGAATTGGTGGAGCTGCCCAAAACCCACGAGATTTTTAAAATAGCCTTTTCATTTCCTGAGGGTTTACCAAAAATTCACGAGCACGATGGCAAGAGACCCCAAGCTTTGGGGATCTTTCAAGAAGGACGTTTGGTACTTTTGTTTACGGTCGAGAGTGATCTTGGTGATGGTTGGGAAGATGCCGAAGTGCACAATGACCCGCAAGATGTGCGGGAGAAGGCTTTAAAAATGGGTGCAAATATTGTAAAATATGCTTTTGAACATTAGTACACCCTAAATGCAACTCGACCACTACTCCACTCATTTTACGCCAAAAAAATTCCCGATCACCCTGGTGTGCGATCAAGTAAGCAATGCACCAAATATTGGGAGCCTTTTTAGAACTGCCGATGCTTTTGGTATTGAAAAATTGATTTTCTGCGGAAATGAGATCTCCATGGGTCGAAAAATGTCTAAAACCTCAAGAGCTACGGAAAAGTATGTGTCTTTTGAAATGGCTTCCGATATAAGTGAGACTCTTTCAGAATTGAAAAAAAACGGTTATTTTTTGATTGCTTTAGAAATTACTGAAGACAGCAGTGACTTGAAGGCTTTTAATTTTCCGAAACAACAGCCTATTGCCATAATTATTGGTGAGGAAAATTTTGGAATTTCAGAAAGCGTACTCGAACAAATGGACGCAGTACTCCATATCACCATGTTTGGTCAAAACAGCAGTATGAACGTCGTGCAAGCCACGAGTGTCGCTTTATATGAGATTACAAAACAATTGACATCATAAGGCAGCGCTTTAAATTAAAAATCGCATTTCATCTCATCGTCATAATTACAACAATTCATTGAATTCAAACCTATTACATCCCAAAATACAAAAATTCATAGATATCCATCTCAATGAAGACCTTTCAAAACTTCTATTTAAGGGCACTGACTTTGAAGGCGTTTCTACCTTAGAAATTGTGGAGCAAATAGAATCTAAAAAGAAAGCGAAAGACAAATTGCCCACTTGGTTTTCAGAAAAAAACATCTATTATCCTAATAAACTCAATATAGAACAAACCTCTTCGGAACAAACCGCTGCCTATAAAGCGAGCATTTTGAAAGGCGACAGTATTATTGATCTCACTGGGGGTTTGGGAGTGGACGCTTATTATTTTTCAAAATCCTTTAAAAGCGTTGTGCACTGCGAAATCAACCCAGAGTTATCTCAAATTGCAAGTCATAATTTTGAACAGCTCAAGGCCAATTCCGTTGAAACGATTTCAGAAAACGGTCTTAAAGCGCTCGTGTCCTCAAAACAACATTACGACTGGATCTATGTAGACCCTTCGCGACGTCACGCAAGCAAGGGTAAAGTATTTTTTCTTAGCGACTGTGAGCCTAACATCCCCGAGCATTTAGACGAACTTTTTCAACACAGCCATCAAATTGCCATTAAAACATCCCCACTTTTAGATTTGACCGCTGGCATTAAGGAATTAAAATTCGTAAAAGCCATACATGTGGTAGCGCTTCATAATGAAGTAAAGGAATTGCTATGGTTGTTGGAAAAGGACCATCAAAGCAACACAAACATGTTCACCATTAATATTTCAAAAAATTCCACGGAAATATTTGAATTTCAATTAAATAGTGAACAAACCATCGAAGCTAGTTTTAGCGAGCCACTCACTTATATTTATGAGCCCAATGCTGCAATTTTAAAATCGGGTGCCTATAAAACGCTTTCCAAAGCACTAGGAATTAAAAAGTTACACCCGCACTCGCATTTATATACCAGTATGAATTTGCGTGAGTTTCCAGGCAGAAGCTTTAAAGTTGAAAAAGTGATGGCCTACAGTAAAAAAGCACTCAAAAAAGAAGGCATTAAAAAGGCAAACTTGAGTACACGAAATTTCCCTGAACGTGTTGAACAACTTAGAACTAGGTTCAAAATCAAAGACGGTGGAGACCTTTATCTATTTTTCACCACAAATCTACATGAGCAAAAAATCATTCTCATTTGTAAAAAAGCAGAAGCGTGAAAATAAAAAATTCAGATCAATGTACTGGAAATTAGGCGCTAATCCCTAAATAATTTAAAGCTGATACAGTTGCATATATAATTGGAGAATTCTATAATAAAGCAGAAATGAGATGCCAACGTACAAAAAACCCTCGCAAAAAATGCGAGGGTTAATGTGAGCCCTGAAGGATTCGAACCTTCGACCGCCTCCTTAGAAGGGAGGTGCTCTATCCAACTGAGCTAAGAGCCCTCAAAAAATTCGTTAGGATTTGTTTATCCTTACGGTCGGCAAATATACAATTTCTTATAAAAAAGTATAACTAAATATTTAATTTTTTATTCTAAAATCTCCAATTTAAAATACTTAGTTAAAAACCAAGCAATTAATTTACGGGTTCAAGGGTTTTAAGAGCCAATTAAATGAAAAATATTCTAATTATTGCACAGGTGTACCGGTTATTTTAATAACATTGATACTACTGCAAGGAAGTGTATATTCAAAAAGTATAATGCCTGCTCTCATATTTTGAAATGTGATGCCCCTATAGGTGAAATTTTATCTATTTAGATAACAATTTGTGAAGTTAAATCTAAAATAAATTATTTATCTTGTAGAACTAAACCATACTTGTAGAACTAAACCATAACTGATGACAAATAAACAGACTCATTTAAACCTCTATAAGAAAATAGGTCTTTTAGCACTCTCTCTTGCCCTTGTAGGGATTTTTGCAATTGCATGCAAGGCAAAAAACACATCTAATGGCGAATACGTGTCACTGCCCCAGGCACAAAAACAAGACAGTCTCGCATCTATTGCAGCGTTTAAAGATGTTTATGCGGTATTGATGCATCCCAGATGTATGAATTGTCATCCTACCGGGGATATCCCATTACAAGGTGATGAGAGTCGTATTCATACCATGTTGCCCCAACGTGGACCTGACGGAAAAGGAATAAGCACCATGAAATGTGCCACCTGTCACGCAGCAACGGGTGTGCCGGGGGAACACACGCCTCCGGGTAATCCAAGTTGGCATTTACCACCTGCCGATATGAAAATGGTGTTTCAAGGTAAATCGGCTCGTGAGTTGGCCTTGCAACTGGTCAATCCCGAAAAGAATGGTCATAAAGACATGCAAGCCCTAAGAGAGCACGCTGAAGACACCCTCGTCAAAAGTGGTTGGAATATCGGCGGCCACCGTGAATTACCACCATTATCATACGACGAATTTAAGGAAGTATGGTACGCTTGGATTGATAACGGTGCCTACGCGCCATCCAATTAAATCTAAACATAAATAAAAAATCGAAAAATATGGCACTATATACTATAAACGTAAATGGAACATCACACCAAGTAGATGTAGATCCAGATACACCACTATTGTGGATTTTAAGGGATAATTTAAGGTTGTTAGGAACCAAATACGGTTGCGGTATCGCCCATTGCGGAGTGTGCACCATACATTTAGACGGTGAGGCTACTAGATCTTGTGCTTACCCTATAAGCGCGATTGAAAATAAAAAAATTGTGACTATAGAAGGGCTTTCGGAGAAAGGCGACCATCCCGTTCAAAAAGCATGGATAGAGCACGATGTACCTCAATGTGGTTATTGCCAAGCTGGGCAAATTATGACCGCAGCATCGCTTTTGGCTCAAAATTCAAATCCCTCGGATGATGAGATACGACGTGCCATGAACGGTAACTTATGCAGGTGTGCTACCTATACCAGAATTAACCGTGCGATAAAAACCGCTTCTAAAGAAATGTAACCATGACAAAAATAAAAACACATTTAAATAGACGCTCATTTCTGAAATTATCCGCAGCCGGAGGGGCAGGACTTATGCTACAATTTAGCTGGTTTTCGAGTCTTGCCATGGAAAACCCAAAGCTGGAAGGTGCTTTTGATTTGAATGGTTATATAAAAATAGCGACGGATGGCACGGTAACAATTGCATCACCAAATCCAGAAGTAGGACAAAATGTGAAGACTTCCATGCCTATGATTGTGGCAGAAGAATTGGACGTTAATTGGGAAAATGTAGTTGTTGTACAAGCCCCATTGAATACTTCCATTTTTACGCGTCAAATTGCTGGTGGTAGCCGATCTATCAATGAAAGTTGGGACGCATTACGCATGGCTGGGGCCACAGCAAGACATATGCTAGTACAAGCTGCAGCCAAGGCATGGAACGTACCAACTTCTGAAATCGACGTAAAAGCTGGTGTTATAACCCATAGTATTAGTGGAAAATCGGCCAAATTTGGAGAAATGGCTTCAGCAGCCTCAAAAATCAAGGTACCAGAAGAAGTTGAAGTTAAAAATATAAAGGACTTCAAAATAATTAGACATTCACATAAAAATGTAGATGGACCAGCAATAACTACTGGTAAGGCAGTCTTTGGTTTAGATGTATATAGCGAAAATATGGTATTTGCCTCTATTGTGCATCCACCTGCTTTTGGGATGAAATTAGAGTCGTTTGATGCTTCTGAAGCACTTTCCATGAAAGGAATAGATGATGTATTTACCATCCAAACATATCCAGAGGATTTTGAACGTAATTATTTTGATATCAATGCCTTTCCTGAATTAATTGTCATCACGGGAGACTCTACTTGGAGAATATTGAAAGCCAAAAAAACTATCAAGGCGGAATGGATTCCCTTCGATTCTCATTCAGTAAAAGTCCAAGGTATGGGCGGCGGCGGTGTGAGCAATGAAAAAGTACCTTCTGGTATTGAAAATACCGAAGATCACTATTCAGCAATGATAAAGAAAAGCAAAGAAAATGCTAAAGAAGTGCGCAAGGATGGCGATCCGGAAAAAGCGTTTAGCGAAGCAGCAAAAGTTATCGAACGTTCCTTTACAGCGCCCTATTTAGCGCACAGTCCTTTAGAACCTCTTAATTTTTATGCCAATGTCACCGCCGTTAAGGCCGAATTGATAGGCCCCATACAAACGCCCGAATTTATGGAAAAATCGGTGGCCAAGCGATTGGGCATGAGTCTGGAACAGGTTGATATTCAAATGACACGTATTGGCGGTGGCTTTGGTAGAAAATTGTTTGGACATTATTTGGTAGAAGCTGCCATTATTTCTCAAAAAATTAAAAAACCGGTAAAGCTAATGTATACTCGGGAAGACGATATGACCTTTGGAGCTTACCGCCCAACGTATCAAGCGTCGTATCGCGCAGCGCTGGATGAAAATAATAATCTGATTGCCTTCCACGTAAAAACAGGAGGTATACCAGAGAGTCCTTTGTTTGCCAATCGTTTTCCAGCGGGTGCTGTAGACAATTATTTAGCGGAATCATGGACCATCGAAAGCAATATAACTACTGCAGCTTTTCGCGCGCCACGATCTAATTTTATGGGTGCTGTAGAACAAGCTTTTTTAGATGAAGTTGCAGAACTGGCTGGGAAAGACCCCATCGATTTTAGGTTGGAGCTATTTGATAGAGCCATCAAAAATCCGGTTGGAAAGAAAAATGATTACGAAGCAGAACGCTATGCAGGTGTTTTAAAATTAGTTCGTGAAAAATCCAATTGGGGAACTAACAAATCCGGCATCAGTCGAGGTGTTGCAGCCTATTTTTGCCATGATAGCTATGTGGCAGATGTGATTGACCTTCGCATGTTGGATGGCAAGCCCATTATTGAAAAAGTCTACTGTGCAGTCGATTGCGGGATTGTTGTAAATCCAATTGCAGCCTCAAATATGGTTGAAGGAGGCAGCGTGGACGGTATTGGGCATGCACTCTACAGTATCTTAACCATTAAAGATGGCGTGCCACAACAGCGAAATTACAACGACTATCATTTAATAAGGAATAATGACGCACCTCGCGAGGTGGAGGTACACTTTGTGGAAAGTGACGTACATCCTACTGGCTTGGGTGAACCTCCGTTTGCACCAGCGATTGCAGCTTTAGCCAATGCCTTATATAAAGAAACGGGCAAGCGTTATTATAATCAACCGTATATGGTAGATATAGAAGCAATGTATCTTCAAGAAAAAGAAAGCGTATAATGGTGTGAATTTTAGTTGAGAACGAAGCACCAATTCTTTATCAAAACAGTTTATAGAATAGCATTAAGGCTTAAAATGGTTTCCTAAAATCACACCTTGAATTTTATGAACGCATGGTATCAAATTCATAAATGTATTTAATTTAATGACCCACGAATTAAAGAAACTATTCACCGTTTCCTATACCTGGCAGAAAAACGGTATAAGTTCAGTGCTGGCAACAGTGGTGGCCTTAGAAGGTTCTTCCTACCG
>Ga0209309_10000888_pt1 | contig 32153 bp, 26 predicted proteins | sample COGITO_mtgs_1204_2_FD_184807 | JGI IMG/M metagenome (GOLD analysis project Ga0209309, IMG submission 184807) | Pelagic marine microbial communities from North Sea - COGITO_mtgs_120412 (SPAdes) (version 2) | ecosystem: Environmental > Aquatic > Marine > Epipelagic ... | reverse complement strand
AGTTGTTGGAGTTGCTGGTTGTCCATGTGTGAGTGAAAGCATTGAAATATTTTTGTTTATCTTTGCTAGATTTTTGATTTTTTTTTGAATTTGGACAAGAGACGGAAGATAGACATCTTTAATGCCATCTTTCCACATAAGTGAGTATGATAGGTTATTTACGTCTTCTGATGTAAGCGCAAAATGGACCCATGGTTGATATTTCTTTGCTAGATTGCTTTGTAAAAAATATTCAACTGACTTCACATCATGTTTTGTTTTCATCTCTATATTTTTGATTTTTTTTGCATCTGCGTCAGTGAAGTTTTTATATAATTTTCTTAAATTATTTTTTTGATTTTTAGAAAAAGGTGATAGTTCTTTTATACCCTTTTCTTTACCAAGAAAAATTAAGTACTCTACTTCAATCAGCAGACGATATCGCATAAGCGCTTTTTCAGAAAAATACGTAGAAAGCTCTTTCAGACTATTTCCATATCGACCATCAAGTGGAGAAATTGAATTTATTTGATGACTAGACACCAAAAATTCTTTTCACCGCTAGAGCACAATTTCCGGGGTCAATAACTGTAAGTACGGGAGTATTACTTGGCATTTGCAAGGTTGAATGAATGTTCACAAGCATATCTGCCTTATCTGAAAAAGGAGGACAGCCAAGCGTTGGGAAGGTTGAGTTTGCAGCTACAAATCCAGACAATGCATTTGATCTACCAGCAATTGTAATATAAATAATATTCTTACTCTCTTCATTTGCTTTTAAAATTTCTAAAACTTTCAACGGTTGTTTGTGGGCTGACGCAGCATGCTGCTCCCAGATAATATTGTATTCGTCAAGTTTGTCGGTTATTTTTTTTGCGTGTGGCTCATCTGAAGTTGAGCCCATTATAATAACAGTTTTCATAAAATAGTCCTTAAGTTTTCGTTTATTCTTTCGTTTACTGATTTTCCGGCTTCTGGAAATGGAAATAATTGGCCAGTAATTGTCTCATATAAATAAATATACCTGCTAGAGAGTTCAACGATCAATTCTTCTGGTGCTTCTGGCAGAGATTCATCATTATATGGGTCACAATTATCTACAAACCATAATCTTAAAAATTCTTTGTCAATATTTTGTGGTTCTTGGTTTGAAGCCATTCGTTCATTATATGTTTCCGCTATCCAATACCTGCTTGAATCTGGTGTATGAATTTCATCAATCAATATAATGTTTCCCGCTTCATCTTTTCCCATTTCGTATTTTGTATCAACTAAGATCATACCATTTTCTGCGGCTGTTTTTTGTCCAAATTCAAATAGTTCTAGTGCTTTTTTACTACAATAATCCCAGTCATCTTCTGTCATCCAACCTTCGCTAACAATTTCACTTGGGGCAATTGGGCGATCATGATCTTTTTCTTTTGTCGTTGGGGTTAACATGTTTTCAGTAAGCTTTTGATTTTTTACCAGACCCTCTGTTAAAAGATTGCCGCAATATTCTCTATCACCATTATTATAAACGGTCCAAAGAGAAGTGCTTGTGCTACCCGTTATATAACCTCGAACCACAAACTCTATGGGAAAGACATCGCAATTTTTTGCAAGAGTTAAGTTAGGGTCTGGTATATTAATAACTTGATTAGGTATTATATTTTTTGTTTTATCAAACCACCATGCACTTGTAAGGTTTAGAACCTGTCCTTTAAAAGGAATAGAGGCCAAAACTCTGTCAAAAGCACTTTGTCTATCTGTTGTAATTAAAACAATTTTATCTCCTAGTTCATATTGGTCGCGCACTTTTCCTGTACGTTTATTACCATGCTCTAGGGTTGTTTCGGTTAAGGTATTATTTAATTCTGCTCTAATTCGGTCTTTATATTTTTCAACTGATTTCATAGCATTCATAGGTTAAGGGGTTATAAAGGATGTGAGTCTCTAAAATTTGATTTATAATACTTTCAAAATTACCGCTGTTTATAGTCAGATTCCAGATTACTCCACGTTTTATATTAGAAATTTCATTTATTTCAAATTTTTCTTTAAGCGATTCTAGTTTTGATCGACCTAGAACATCATCTTTTTGTCGAACAAGGAACGATTTAGTTTTTTTTGTTTTTAAAGTTTTGGAAATAAACTCTTTATTAGAATTATAGAGCTCTCCACTAATCTCAATTTTTTTCATTACAGAATCTGAATAATTGCTACTCTCAATTTCCCAATGGGTTTGTCGAGTTAAAGAGATGTCATGGCCTAAGTGAACAAGCGCATTTCGAACAGAAACTGCATCATTATCTGTAATTATCATATCGATAATCCATTCTTGAGAATCTTTAGCTGAAGAATAATGATTAATTTTATTCTTTGGCGGTTCATGTTCTAACTTATGAGAAGTAATAGGATTATTATTTTCAATAAAATCTTTCATAGATGAAAAGATTAAATCACCATTGCTGGTTCGTTCGGGGTGTGGCATCATTGCCATTACGTTACCAGCTGGATTACAAACGGCAGCTAAATTGTAGACAGAACCATTTGGATTAATCGGGAACTCATCAACAATATTTCCTTCTTCATCACAATAGCGATATACAGTCTGCTGGTTACTAATCATTTTTTCTAATAACTCATGTGGAATAATAAAACGACCTTCTCCATGTGCAAGTGGAATGTTAATGCTTTCTTTTGGCTTAAGACTTCTTGTGAAGGCACACCTTTCTGGTGGAACAGTAATTTTAAGATTAGCCCAAGTGTTGTAATAACCAACGCCTATAACGTGATTTTTTTTAACTCTCTTATTATCTGTAAGAGCAACGCCAACGCGAGAATTTTCCAAGCCAGGAACAAGGCCGCTTTCAACAAGAATTTGAGCGCCATTACAAATACCAAGCACCGGCTTTCCAGCCTTAGCTTCAATTTTTATTTGTTTTATAATAGGATCTAAAGCCGCAATAACACCAGCGCGAGACCTATCTTCATATGAAAAGCCCCCCACAATTATAAACCCATCAAAGTTTGATAATTCTTGAAGTGGTTGATTCCATAAAAAAGCAACAGGGTGAAGACCAACGCGATGGCAAGCCATAAAAGTTTCTCGCTCTGTATTTGAACCAGGAAATTGAATAATAGCAATTTTATTTGATGATGACATTTTTATCTCCATTGACAACGGACCCGATTAAGAAAACGGAAGATAAACTTTTAAGTGCTTTTTCAATATCAGGGATATCATCATATTCTGCAATAAAAACCATCCCAATGCCCATATTAAAAGAACGAAACATTTCAGTTTCTTCAACATTCCCAATTGATTGCATCAAATCAAAAACGGGCAACGAAGGCCAGGCCTCTTTATTAATTTCAACACCAAGGCCTTTTGGTAAGATTCTTGGAATATTTTCTAATAAACCACCGCCTGTAATATGAACGATCCCCTTTAGATCAATACCCGCATTTAAAGTTTCTAATACATGTTTTGTATAATTTATATGTGGCATAAGAAGGGTGTTTCCAACAGAGGCCTCTAATTCTTTTGGATGGTCACTAACATCATAGCCACCAATCTCGAAAAACAACTTTCTTGCAAAAGAATATCCGTTTGTATGTAATCCATTTGAAGGAAGGCCTAGTAAAACATTTCCACGACGAATCTTTTCACCTGTGATGATTTTATCTTTTTCTACTATTCCTGTTATTATCCCGACTAAGTCATGTTCCCCGGGCAAATAAGTATCAGGCATTTCTGCAGTTTCACCACCAACGAGAGAAACACCAGTTTCTATACAGGCTTTAACCATTCCAGAGACGATTTCTTTAATAATCTTAGGGTTCAACTTGTCATTTGCAATGTAGTCTAGGAAAGTCAGTGGTTTTGCTCCCATAACTAAGATATCATTTGCTGCAGCACTTAATAGGTCGATCCCAATAGTATCAAATTTTTTCATTTTTCTTGCGATAATTGTTTTAGTTCCAACACCATCAATACTTTGAACCAGAACTGGATTATCATATTCATTTAAAAGAGGTTTTAAATCATAAAGAGAACCAAAAGAACCCAGGCCAGTAAGGACATTAGAGGTGAAAGTTGAAGAAACACTGTTTTTGATCAAGTCAACAGCTTCATTACCTGCATTAATATCTACACCAGCTGATTTATAGTCAAATTTTTTCATTTCATTACAATTTATTTCTAAGACCATTAAGCCACTTATCTTTTGCCTCTTCAACAGAAATATTCACCGCGGTATTTATTTTAATTTTATTTCCACCAGTAGTTCCAATCTTGAACACTTTCAAATTAAAATTAGAAAAAATATTATGCAACTTTTCAAAACTATCCATTGATACTTCTAATATAAATCCACCCGTTTCCGAGAATAATATTTTATCATCTGAAAGATCACTGCTAAAAGCTACTTCACATCCAATGTTGTTTTCAAAGGTCATTTCAGAAACAGTTAAAGCTAAACCACCATCTGAAATATCATGACAAGATAATACCAACTTTCTTTCAATGGAATCAGTTAAAGCAAAAATTTGGTTTTTAACATCGTTCAAATTTGGTTTTGGTATGTTTTTTCCTAACTCACCATAAAGATTATAATAAGCGGAGCCCCCGCATTCGTTTTTTCGCTCACCTACCATAATAATTAATGAATTAGTTTTTTTAAAACTCATAGTAATTGCTTTGTTAACATCTTTTAAAAGCCCCAAGCAACTAATTATTGGACTCGGTGGAATTGCGCCGTTTTTGGATTCATTATAAAAACTCACATTCCCTGCAATAATTGGCGTTGGGTCTGATGGACTATGCTTTAGAGTTATTGTATTACAAGCATCTATGATTCCACGCACACTTTCAACAAACTCACTCATTTGTGAAGGGTTTTCTGGATTACCAAAACAAAGACAATCTGATAAAGCATGAGGCGTGGCGCCAACAGCTGCTACATTCCTCATTGCTTCTACGGTTGCATTAACCCCGCACCAATAAGGGTCAATAAGTCCATATAGAGGGTTATGATCTGTTGAAAGCGCAATGCCAGTATTTCTAATTTCTTCTGGGTAATCTTTGGAGTTAAATGGCGCAAGAACACCAGCGTCTGCGGAACCAGTTTCTACCATAATTCTACCCTGAACTTGTTTATCATATTGTTCGTAGATGGGTTCTCTACTTGAAATATTTTCATGGGAGAGCAAATCAATTAAAACGGAATTATAATTATCTAATATGGGAAGATTTGGTTCTTTATGTTCTTTTTTTTCTGGTTTTGCCGGACGATCATACAAAAACCCTTTTGTAATCTCTGAGGCGGGTGCATTTACAATTTCTTCATCTCCATTATACACAATATATTGACCATCCTCTCTAATACGGCCAATTACTGAGGCCTGTGCGCCCTTGCTTACAGCAGGCAAGTCAAACTCATAATTATAATGATCAAGAATCATGGGTGTTACTTTAGGTGAACAAACCCACATAAATCGTTCTTGAGTTTCACTACATAAATAAACAGAGGGGTGTAAGTTTTTCATGCCAATATGAATTTTATCCATCCAGACTTCAGATCCATATCCAGATGTTTCTGCTAACTCAACACTTGCACAGGCAACACCACCTGCACCAAGGTCTTTGAAACCAACTTCATTAATTAAGTTAGCATTTTGCAGTTTTTTAAATAATGCATATGAAGATTTTAAAAGGTGTCGTTCTAAGAAAGCATTTGGTTCTTGAACTGCACCCTTATTTTGTTCTTTTTTTTCTTCTTCTAGTTCCAAAGAAGCAAAACTTGCACCACCAAAACCACTATTATCTGTAGGCTTTCCGATTAAAATTAAATCATAGCCATCTGCATTTTTAGGAGCATAAGAATGAATGATGTGATCTTCTCTGACAATTCCAAGCGTTACTAAAGTAACCAAACAGTTTTCATTATAACCATCTTGGTAATAAACATCCCCACCAACATTTGGAATACCAAGCGGATTACCATATCCAGCAACCCCAGAGACGACACCATCATGAATCCATTGCGTTTTATTTTTACTTATTTCTCCAAAACGAAAAGAATCTGTTATTGCAATAACTTCTGCGCCCATACACAAAACATCGCGAACGTTTCCACCAACGCCAGTTGCAGCCCCTTCATAAGGAACAATTTGAGATGGATGATTATGAGACTCATGACTCATTACAATACACCAACGATGCCCAGAATTATCTTTTACAATAGATATAACGCCAGCATCTTCTTTTGCCCCAAGAACTACATCCGGACCTTCAGTTGTAAACTGTTTTAAATAGTTTCTACTACTTTTATAACTACAGTGTTCCGAGCCTTGGATCGAAAACAAAATAAGTTCTGCCAAAGAAGGTGCTCGATTAAGCATTTCATTTTGAATTTTAAGAGCTTCTTCAACAGTTAGGGGGATGTTTAGTTCAGAAAGTTTTTTTTTGATATCTGAGTTAGAAAGACCGGAGAGATCAACAATTTCCTTTGTGAATGACATTATCTAATGATGGTCTCGTGTCTCTGAGGGCCAACGGAAATAATTTTTACAGAGCAATCAACGTTGTCTTCTATAAATTTAATATAGTTTTTTAAAGTTTGGGGTAAAGCCTGAAAGCCTTTATCCCAAATATTTTCAGGGAGAGTTTCCCAGCCAGCCAATGTTTCATAAATAGGCGTAGCATTGCGGTATTGCTCCAGGCTAGCAGGCATCTCCAGAATTGTTTTATCATCGCATTTATAAGAAGTACAAACTGGAAGTTCTTTAAAGCCATTTAAAACATCTAACTTGGTTAAAGCAATTTCAGTTAAACCATTTACCCTAACTGCCTGTCTTACTTGCACTAGGTCAAGCCAGCCAACGCGTCTTGGACGCCCAGTTGTTGTTCCAAATTCTCCTCCTTTTTCACGAAGAGACTCAGCCTCATCACCATGTATTTCAGAAGGAAGGGGACTTTCCCCAACGCGACTTAAGTAAGCTTTAACAACGCCAACTATACGATCAATTTTTCTAAAGCTAACACCGGTGCCTGTAGAAATATGACCAGCAGCAGTGTTCGAGGAGGTTGTGTATGGATATATACCATGATCAACATCTAGGCTAATTCCTTGAGCGCCTTCAAACAAAATAGACTTTCCTGCTTTATGCGCATTGTATAATTCAACGGAAGTATCCTGTATATATTTTTTAAGTTGTTCACCATATTCAAGATATGTGTTAAAAATTTCTTCGATAGATTTATTGAATGTTTGGCCAAGAGATTTAACGATTATACCAACATTAAACTCATAACCTTTTTCTAATTTTTCACGAAAGACCTCTGGTTCAAGCAGGTCTATCATACGGATTCCGTTACGAAACATTTTATCTGCATATACGGGAGCGATTCCACGGTTGGTACTTCCAGCAGCTAATTTTCCTTGATGTCCCGAAAGAACACCATCTAAAGCAATATGATATGGCATAATAACATGTGCGCGATCACTAACCATAAGTTTAGGGCTGATTCCTTTTTCCTTAACGTAAGCAATTTCATCTAATAATGCTTTAGGGTCAACAACTACACCATTGCCAATAATACTGATCGGCGTTCCATAAACAATTCCTGAGGGGATAAGATGCAATTTAAAAGTAACGTTGTCAACAATAATGGTATGCCCTGCATTATTACCACCATGAAAACGAATAACATAATCTGATTCTCCAGCAAAGAAATCAGTGATTTTTCCTTTACCTTCGTCGCCCCATTGGGCGCCAACAATTGCGGTGATTTTAGATAGGTGTGAGTTCACTTAAAAAGGGTTGCTGGCTGGCCTTTGATATGTGGATTGAAAACATTATTTACTCAATTGACCTACCAAGGTTACATCCAAGTTAACATACTGTGAAAGCAACAATTTCAGTTTTATTATTTTTTTTTACTAAAAAGGATTAGTTAAAACTAATCTATAATATCTAATAGGTTTTTGGTTTTCTCCCCAGCCATCAACTTCTTGAGCATCACCACCAGCAATAATTAAAGGGCCAAGAGCAAAGCGAAGTTCATAACCCGCAGTAACCACCATTTTTTCTTTTTCAGAATTTGAAAACCAGGCGTTACCAAAATCTGAAATCAAATTTAATGATATTGGCCCAGCTGCTTGTCTTAGCTCAGCCGTTCCAAATAATAATTTATCTCCTAATCGGTAACCAGACCAACCTCGAGGGTTATGGTTTTCAGGTACGATCCTACTTGGTGCTAAACCTTGAAGATAGATTGGTTTATCATCGGTAAGCCCAACGTATTCTTGAGCAGGTGGTTTACCAGAAACCATCATTGATTTTAAACGAAAATAGGCAACCAAAGAACCATCTTTGTTTATAGGTATATTAGCAAACAGGTCGCTTTCAAATCTTGTAAAACTAAAGTCCCCAAATAAATTTTTGTTTGCATAGTCAATCAAGCCACTTATGCCAAACCCATCTTTTGGGGCAATAGTATTTATTTTATGAGGTCTCCGATTTAACCATTGGTATCCAATCGTAATAAAAGCATCATTTCCTGATTCAGGTATTGGAAGATCAACAAAGCTAGATTTGTCTAGCGGTATTAATTCACCTGTCTCTTTATCTGTTTTTTTACCAACCGTTACACTATGATTTACAATTGTAGCGCCGGCATAAAATAAATGATTGGAAGATGGATACTCGCCAAAATTAATTGGATTATTAATTGTAAAAGAGGCTCCATTTTTTGAATCAATCAACCAAGCTTTTTGATAGCGCCGAAAAGCAAAATCAAAATTACGAGAAATACTTATGCTCCACATTGGATTAATATAGCCAAGCTGAACCCCACTTTTATTCATATCGGCAGGGACTAAATACCCCGTCATCTCAAACATGTTTTTCCCTAAGGCATCTGTAAAAGCAGTAGCGAAAACTGGAAGCGTTGGTATTGGTAGAAAAATGGTAGCTAAAGGCCTCATATGTTTTGAGAATTTATATTTTTCAGCTTTAGAAATATCAGGAATCATTTCTGGCTCCTCATTAACAAAGCTTACATCTGGACCTGCATTAAGCCATGAAGTATAATTATCTCTCAATGTTAAAGGGCTTGTGTCTGGAGATCTAAACGAGTCAACTTTTATTAGCCGAACACTATCAATATCTCCCAACGAAGTTGCAAGCAAAACGGAATCTTTTGGCATCCATTGATGGCTCCAAATACCATCGCCCGCATCTGTGTTAGCTGTAATTTTTTTAGTATTCAAATTGATAGTATATATATTAGGGACACCATTTGCATTTGATGTATACGAAATTGATTCGCCATTTGGGTGCCAAACGGGCATAATATCTGCCATAGAATCTTCTGTAATACGAGTTAAGGCTTTTGACTCTAAATCAATAGTATATATATCCATATTGCCATTTTCAGGATTCATTGCAAAAGCAATTTTAGCACGATCTGGAGATATTGCTAGATATGCAATCTGTGTATTACTTGTAAATCCAGTAAGGTTCGTAACCTCCTGCCCACCAAGATCACTTATAAAAATATTTGAAACACTATTGTAGTGAGAAACATAAGCTAATTTATTTGAATCAGTCCAAGTGGGATAGGTAGCGCGTTTAGATTTTGTTAGCCAAGAATGTTTATCTAATAATTTATCATAAATTTTTATATCATTTACTTGTGATTGATTTTTTCCAAAATGATATTTTGCATAAGCTAATTTATTACCATCAAATGACCAAGACATGCTTCTATGAAATTGACCGTAATCAACTTCATTTTTTTCCCAAAGAACCTTTTCTTTATATTTTTTCTTAATAGCTAAAGAGTCTTTTTTTGTTTTCTTCTTTTTTTCTTTAAGCTTAAAAATTCTTTTTTCCCATTTTTCAAATCGCTTTTTTTCTAGACTAGTATCTCGATTTGTAATTATTAGAGAAACGTCTCTTCGACCGTCATCTAGTCTTCCCAAGACGGCAATTTGGGTACTGTCCTCATAAAACATGAAAGACTGTATCTTTTTAAAAGGTAGTGTTACAACATCGCCTATTTCTTTATAGGTTTCTTTTTGAGACCTATAACCATAATAATAAGTATTCATATGCCTTCGCCAATCTTCATTGAATTGGCTAACGCTAATCCCAGTCGCTTTTTTAAAACCGGCGCTAAAATTGAAAATATTAAATGAGTTACGATATTCTAGTGTCTGTACAATTGTAGAGTCGCCGAATCGATCAGCCCAGTAAAGCATTTTAGAAAAACCATCATGGTGCGGATCCATGGTATCCATTTTATTTATTAAAACATGTGCTTTGTGTGAAAGATCTGCTCTATAGGGGCGCCAACTTTCAGTTTCATATTCTGCCGTTCCTTCTACAACCCAGCCTGGAAGCCCAGAAAGAAGTTGCCCCATTGGCTCTGGCAACCATGATTTAGCTTTATGTAAAAGCACAATATGTTGAAGCTCATGAGCTAAAACTTGCTCAAGCCATTTTCCTTTTTCTAGCCAAATAGCTGCATCATTTTGATCAACCCATATAAAAGTTTGATAAGTCCACATTGCAAAACCATTCATAATCTCATCTTCAGTTGTAAAAATAATATCTATTTTAGGAATAGTATCTACTTCCATTTGGGCAAGCAATGTTGGGTAGTAATGTTCGGCAAGAACAGCACCCTCTTTAGCAATTTCTTCAATGCCTTGATGGTAGTGAACATTAAAATATTTTGTTGAAATGGTTTGCCATCTTAATTCAGGATGGGCGCGCCCAGAAAACATTGCTGTATTTTGGGCGCTACCAATTGTAAAAAGGGTAAGAATTAAAAAAGGAAGTTTTTTCATAATAATATTCCAGTTTTTTCTATTCATTTTATTTTTCTTATTTGGTTTTTCTATGAGGAATGTATCTAATAATATATTTTGATAGAGGGCGAAGTTGGCATATATCGAATTATAGTACAAACAAAAAACTCCGATTAAACTCTATAACTTTCCGATTAGGTTATGAGACTGACCTAAATCCATAAAAAGCCATTAAATAGAAGGTTTTGGTCCAAATTGATTTTCATTCTCATCACTTTTTTTACAAAGAAAAATGATAAGAATAACAACTAAAGGTGTAACACACATTAAACACCACCAGCCACTTCTATTTATATCATGTAACCTTCGTGAGATTACTGCTAGAGATGGAAGAATAGTCAAAGGCCTGTATATGACAGTTAGCAATCCAACTTCATCATAAAGATTTGCTAATGGTATATATTCAGAGAAAGGCAATGTTTTAAGATTAATAAAATTGAACCCTAAAACTCTATCAACCGCAATTATAATAACATAAAATATTGCCCAATATAATATAAAATACCAAAACTCGGTTCTACTGGCTCTTCCTTTAAAAAGAGTATAGTTTTTTATACATTTAATGTACCATTTCATTATTTAAATCTACCCATCATCCCATAAACAAAACCCCCCGCTTAGAATCAACAAAGCTCCAATCAGGTTATAAGCCTCTTTGATCTTCTTCTTTTTTAAATTGGCTGAACGGATCATTTATTTGTTCTACGATTATTAGTTTTTATCTTTCTCAAGAGGTTAAGAATTTTTTTTACTAATGCAGTAATTTTAGTTACATCTTTATTAATAGAATCTTTTTCAAATTGACTTATCTTACCTTTAAATTGGTTCCAAGATGCCTTAATTGTAATTACATTCGATTTAATGGAATCTTTTTCGAATTGGCTTATCATAGGAGATTTATACCAATCTTTTAATTCATCTATTAGTCCAGAAATTTGAAAATTAATTTTTTCTGTCTGAGAAGAGTTTTTCCATATTTCTTTTAGTTCTTGCCAGCCTTCTTTTTGTTCTTTTTCAAACATTTTATTTCACTTTAGTTTATGGGTTATACAGTCAAATAACATTTTTCTTATTCGCTTCATTTTTACAGCTATATGGTTTTCGGTCAAACCAGTAATTGTAGCTATTTCTTTATAAGACAGCTCCTCCAGGTACAAAATGACAATAGACTTATTACTTTCACTCAATGAAGAAATACAATCGCGGAGGGCTTGATATTTTTCCCGCTGACTTTTGTTCTGCGTGCTTTCTGCAGGTAGAAATTGAATGGATTCTAATCGAACCATTTTGCTGTTATTCTTTTCAAGCTTCATTTTTGAACGAGAGCAAACGTTTAGAGCGATTTTATAAACCCATGTACTAATGTTGGATTTACCCTTGAAAGTTGAAAATGATTTCCAAATCTGGTACACTACCTCTTGAAAAAGGTCTTGTGGCTCTAATGGGGAAACGGCATATATCCTACAAATTCTATAGATTCTATTCTTGTTGTCTTCAAGTATCTGTATAAAAGTTAATTTTGCTTTATTTTCCATTTAATGTTTTTTCTTCCCTCTATTAATATTAGTTACAAAAGCCAAAGAAATATGACAAGAAATATGATTTTTATTTATTCAATGGAGCATCTGTTAAATTTAGAGGGGGGCTATTTGAGCCCGGGCGTTTCATTTAGCTTTTTTCTTTGAAAACTCCAAAGACGCCAATAAGAATTAATGATGAACCAATCAATGTCCAAATCGTAATTGATTCATTTAAGAATAAAAAGCCAAGCATAACAGCCACAATAGGATTAACGAAGGCATAAGTAAACACTATTTTAGCCGGTAATAGCTTTAGGGCTTTTATAAAAGAAGTAAAGGCAATTACAGAACCAAAGATTATTAAATATGCCCAAGCCAACCAGCTTGTAAAACTAGGAGACATATCTGACTCAGATAAAAGAAAAGAAGCTATAAAAAGAACTAATCCTCCAAATATTTGTTGATAGGCTGAGCTAACCTCTGGCGATATTTTTAATCCTTTCCTCTTCTGATAAATTGACCCAGCGCCCCAGCTCAGACCAGCAAAAATTAACAAAAAAGTGCTCGAAAAATCAGTTGCGTCATTTGTACTAATTGCGGGCCAATTCAAAACAGTAATACCTAAAATACTTATAAATAAAGAACCAAAAAGAAAGAAGCTTGGCTGTTTTTTATCAAGAATGGATTCTATGATAGCTACCCATATAGGCGTACACGCAATAATCAAGGCAGCATATCCAGAGTTAACGCTTGTTTCGGCAATTGCAACTAAACCATTGCCACCAAACCAAAGAGCAGCTCCCGATATAAATAAAACTAAAAATTCATCACGGGTTATTTTAAGAGAATCTTTATAAAAAATTTTTGCTAAACTCATTAATATTATACTTCCACAAAAAACACGAGTTGCAGACATAATCATTGGTGGGAAACCGGATCCTTCATGTACAGCAATTCTAATAGCTAAATAAGTACTTCCCCATAAAACATAAACAATACCTAAATGAATTAATCCAGATACGCTTAGCTTATTCAATAGGTGTCCGTTTTATTTTTTCTAATATAAAAACGATAGTTAGATTTATAATTAGACCCCAAACACCAGCATGAATCCCCCAAGGTTTTGCAGGAATATCTACTCCTAGCTTATTTGCAACCATAGTTCCCACAGCAAATAAAGTGCCAAATGTCATTCCCCAAAGAATTGAGCTTGATTTTATTTTTTTATAATATAGTCCTAAAAATATTGCAGGGGAAATTTGTATCAAAAGTTCAAGTTTAATTTCTAATAATCGCCAGATTGTTTGTGGTAAAATAATTGCTAGATAAACGGAAAATGCCATAATAGTCCAAGAAATTATTTTTCCTATACGTGTTAACTCTGCTTGGCTTTTTGTTGGTTTAAGTCGCTTATAAAAGTCTTTTGTTATAATTGAAGACATCGACAATAGAGCAGAGTCTACAGTAGACATAATTGCTGCAATCGTTGCTGAGAGGAAAAGAACCATCATTCCAGTGCCAATGGCTCCTCTTTGGCTAAGATCTTTTAAAACCAATAACGTTGCGCCCTCGCTTCCTTGCCGATCAAGACCTGGAAATAAAGCTAATGCAGTTAAACCAACTACAACCATAAATAGAGTAGTGATGATTGGCATGAACGCCATGATCTGTATTGACTTTTTTAAAGTACTTTCACTTTTTGCTGAGTAGATTCGTTGAATAGCATGAGGGTAAATAGAGATTCCAAAAAAACCAAGACAGATAGTGCTAAGCCAATTAAGCTTCTGAGTCAAGTTAGGTGGAATAAATTTTTGAGGGTCGCTTATTTGAATAGCATTATAAATAAATTCAAAACCACCATATTCAATTTGTATCGTGATAAAAATAGTTATTACTCCAAACATTAGTATGATACCCTGCAATGAATCAGTCCAAGCAACACTACGCATACCACCCATCGTTTCATAAATAACCATAACAAGCGATAGCGCAATTATGCCATAAGCAAAAGGAATAACTCCGCCAGTAACGGATACAACTATATAGCCAATCGCTTTCAAATTTGTTAATATATAATTGGCTAATGCCATGAGGCACAATGATGCAGCAAAAAGAGTAAGCTTAGTATTTTTAAAACGAAAATGGATATAATCTGCAGGTGTAATAAAATTATATTTTTTAGATAAACGATATAGTTTCGGTGCGTAAACGATGAAAGCTCCAACCGCAGAAGATAAAAGCGTAACTAAAACAAGAGCTTGATAACCCTCACGATATGCACGACCAGCAAAACCGACCAATGTGTTTCCGCTATATTGTGTTGCATATAAAGTTAGAAAAAGAACCAGCAATCCCATTCCTCTTCCAGCTAAATAAAAATCAGATAAAGAGTCTTCTTTTCGAGCTCTCTTTCCTAGCCACCCAATTAAAATTAAAGATAAGATGTAAATACATAAAAAAGTGATTCCACCAGGCCCTAGTAAAGCAGTTTCATTATTCATTATCGGGGGTTTTCCAAACTTTTTGAATAATAAAAGCTAATAATAAAGAATAGACTATTGCTGCTATCATTGCATATAATCCCCAGTCAGGAAGATTGAACCATTTATTAGAACCTCCATTAAACCACCAGGGGACAGTTAGGAAGAGCACAAGCCAAGATATAATCAAGCTTTTTTTAATACTCATAGATTTTTATGAAAAATGAATTCGGGGACAACTTTTTTTTGAGATAAAATAGGGCTTGGAATATTATTCAGATATTGTTCAAAAAATTCTAAAGTGAGTTGATTGACCAATGAAACGACTCGCCTTCTATCGTTTGTACCGACCTCTAGAAAATAACCAACAAAAGGTGAAAACAATGGAGCATCTGTATAATCGAGGTGTCTCGAGTTTTTAATAGTAACCCAATAGCTAGGCCCCTTATTGTTGTTCGTAAAAAGTGGAATAAGTTCCATATTTTGAGGATAATCTGAATCATTCCAATTTGGCCTACCCATATATAAAAAAGGTTGACGAACACCTTCAGTTAAAACATATTTTGGAACAGGATTAAGCCAACTATCTAAAACACAAGTTGCCTTGATGCGACTATCCAAATAAGATGAAAGCATACTTGTTCCACCGCCGAAAGAATGGCCAGCAATGCCAATTCGGGCTAGGTCGAGATACCCGCTCAATGGATGTTTTATCTTTCCAGATTGAATTTTTTCTAATTGATCGATTATAAACGAGATGTCTTTTGATCTTGTGTCAATTTGCTTGCTACGAATATTAATACTATCCGGATGTCCTGTTATTTCAGAACGATAATCCGCTAAGCTGCCATCAGAAAAAATCGTCAAGTTTGCATCATAGCTATGATTTAAAGCTGCGACAACGTAGCCATTATTTGCAAGTTTTTCTGCAAGGGCTGTATGTATTTGTCGCATCCCAGTAATTCCATGTGATATAATTATTACTGGAAAAGGAGCCGTTTTCTTATCTGGATCAATTTCTAAAAAACTATTAGTCTTTGTGAGACTTATATGCTTCACCAAAAAAGGGGGAAATTTGCCTGCCGCACCCAAAGTTTCAGCTCTTAGGTCTAATCGATCAAGATAAGGGGTTCGCTTGTTTTTTTTATTTTTTATACCAGGATACCAAAACTGCACCATGAGTTGGCGTTTATCATCTGAATTTTCAGGTGTAAACCACTCTGCTCTTTTAGGATCAACCCAATGATGAGTCAAAGAGCCAATATCGTGTGGACCAGTTAATTTTGGAAGCTTTATTACAGGAACTGATATTGGTATAATTATAGATAAAATCAATAATGATAGCAGAGCAATTTTAGTTAAAAAACTGTTTTTTTTATGACCGATAATAAGAAGAGTCAAAGCTGTGGCATAGGCAGGAATCATTTGCCAGCGGCTATGTTCTAAAAAGAAATGTAATACGAACAGGGCAAATGTTATTTTTAAAAGGGGATTGTTTTGAAATCTCTTTTCTTGGGACAAAGATTGAAAGACTACTAAAATTAGTAGTAGTAAAAACAGTCCTTCTAATGGTCGCATAAACTTATTAAAGTATTATTTTAACGTTGGTTGGCGCTTAACTTTTTCAGGATCAATAGGTTCTGACATACCCATATGAAAAGCTAAAAACCACATTACAAAAATACCATATACTAAAAACATAAGTTGCCACACCCAAATAGAAGGTAGACCAAACGGTACCCATAAAGATGGTGTATTAGGATTTGAGAAAAGATCATTCCCAATAGTAGCAAAAGGACCAAAACCAACTAAAAACCAAAACAAAGTAAGTGCCCATGCGAGTTTTACTTTCTTTTTTCGTTCTTTTGTGAGGCCGACCACTTTTTGTAGTAATTGATGTTTTTTATCCTTGTTCTCTTTTTCACTTTGAGATTCGACCGAAAACTTTGAGACGAAGAAGGTTGTTAATAAATTAAAGAAAATACCCCAACCGGCACTGTGAATTGTTAATGGGTACGCACCCCAAGGTACTCCAAACCAAGCAGAAGTTTTATCTGTTAGCGTAACTGCAATTAATCCAACAATTAGACCAGAAACAACACCCTTAGTTGTGAAACCTTTGTAGTAACAGATGCCTATTAAAGCTGGATACATTTGAAATCCATAGGCAACAGCAAGGCCGCCTAACATAACTATTGCTTGACTTGAATTTGCTGCAACAACTAGTGCAGCGCCGGCAACAAGAACAACAAAAAGGCGTCCAATATTTTTTTGTTTATTATCAGTTGCTTCAGGTGATATATATCGAGCATATATATCGCGAGTAACCATTGCACTAAAAGTAGACATGTAACCAGAGCCAGTACTTTGCATTGCCGCTAATGCACAAACGGCTAAGAGTCCAACTAGCCATGGGGCCGCGGTAGAAAGCAGATTAATTAACTCAGGAATCAGGTTGGTATCTGTAATATTTTTTAGTACACCGTTTTGAACGAGAATGTGACCACCTAAACCTTGAAAAATTGTAAATGTAAATAATATTATTCCTACTATTAAGGATGATGCAATAACCTGTTGCCAACGAAAAGCTTGAGGGGTTTTATTTGCAAAAGCCCACATGGAAAAAGCTGGAGAGGATTGTATGCCCATTAAAGCAAACATATATGTCATACACATTATCCCTGTCCACGCACCACCAGCTGCTTTTGAACCGGCTGAAACCATTTGAATACTACCAGGAATAGCTACCTTCATCGAATAGCCGTCCGGGGTCAGGTTTTGTCCTGATGAAATATCATTCATTACTATGTTTGCGAAGCCGGTAGTAAAACCACTCCATCCACCTGAATAATGAAGAGCTATGCCACCAAGGATTGCAATTCCAACTGCTAAAAGAACTGCTTGTGCACAGTCAACATAGGCAACAGATTTTAATCCTCCAGAGGCTACGTAGATAACGACGACAGTAGTTAAGGCAAACATCCCAAGGTTCACACTAATGAGACCATCGGAAAGAACATTAAATAAACTTCCAGAGGCTTTTAATTGAACGCCCAGGTAAGGAACGCTAAATAAAAATGCAACCAAGACAGTTAAAAGTCTCATTGCATTTCCACCATAATAATCACTATACATTTCACCAGGAGTAACATAGTTATAAGCTTTTCCAAGGACCCATTGTCGCCTAAGAAAAAGTACGCCGGTAAAAGGAATGGTTAAGGCATAAAAAGAAGCAAAGGCATAAGGCAATCCATCCGTAAATATTTTTCCAGGATGCCCTACAAATGTCCAGCCACTAAAACTGGTTGCTGTTGCAGCTAGAACAAAGACCCAAACTCCAATAGATCTACCGGCAAGAAAATAGTCAGTAGAGGTTTTAGCTTCTCGGGCGCCTTTAAATCCCCAAAATAAACAATAAGCCCAATAAAGACCTACAAAGGCAATTAGCCAAATAAATTTTTCTTCCATATTTTATAATTTTCCTGGTAATTATATTGGTAAGTATAACCTATTGAATGAAAAAATAGAAGATAGAATTAGTTTTTTAAAAAAACGGTAGTCGAGTCAAGTTGACCATCATTATCAGCTGGGTATATGCCCAATATTTTACACATCATTTCATATAGATGAATATTGCTAATTCCAGGCCCAACGAGGTTTTTTTTGAAAGCGGGTCCATGAGCTAAGAAGATACCTCGCATTGAAACATATTTTGGATCATATCCATGTGTTGCTCCATTAAATCGTTGAGCATGATCATCATCTATAAAATAATCATTTGTTGATATTGACCAGTGTTCTTTTGCTGCAAGAATAAGAGGCTGAATTCTTCGATGATTATTATAATGAAGTCTTTCTGGAACTTCACCTTTCTTATAAATTTCCATTGCTGAATTAGAATTTTTTAAAATATTATAAATTGAGTCAAGATCTCCAAGTGGTTGAATTGCAGCGACTGGTGTTCCATCTATAATCTTTATTAGATCCATATCAATTAAATTATCTAAGAAGATCATAGAATCAGGTGAAGTCTTTGCCATTCCATGATCTGAAACGAGGACAATATTCACTTTTTCAAATAAACCTCTAGTTTTTAATCCAAATATTAATCTGCCAATCGTTCTATCCATTTCACCAATAGCTTGGAGTATTTCATCAGAATCTGGGCCATATTGGTGCCCATAATCATCTGTATGACTAAAATATGTAGAAATAAATTTCGGTCTTTTTTCTGCAGGGTAATCAACCCATTCTAAAATTTGATCTATTCTATCATCATGAGATATAGAGCCATCATAAACAAAATACTCAGTTGGCCTAACACCCATTATTTCTGCTTCTGAAGCGGGCCAAAACATGGTCATTGCTCGTTTGCCTTGCTTTTCTGCTGTAACCCAAATTGGCTCTGCCTCATACCATTTACCATCAAGGACGGGCTTGCTTCCTTCTCCGATATAATAATATTCATCAAAAAGATCATCATAGAAACGGTTAGCTACAATACCGTGATTTTCTGGATACCGACCGGTTACAATAGTAATATGGTTTGGGAAAGTTTTTGTTGGGAAAGAAGGTATTAGAGCTTCTGATCTTGATCCACCAAATATTAATTCATCAAAATTAGGCGTTTCAGTTTTATCAAAATAATCCCACCTAAAGCCATCCATTGATATTAGAATAAGGGGTTGTTCAGTGCTTGGTGTAGGGTTGTTTTTACAGGCATTAAAAAATAAAAAGACGGTTATTAATAAAAAATAAAAACGATAAAAATCAAATTGAAGATTAAATACTTTTTTCATAAACAGATGTTAATTTAGGCAATAGTTATGGCATTCAAAAAACTAGACTTCAAAAAATTTTCTCAACAAGAGATGCTTGAGCGTTCGAAATCATTCCTTAGTGAGATATCATCACGAAGAACTGTCCGTGAGTTCTCAAATAAAATATTTCCTATTGATATAATTGAAAACTGTATTAAATCAGCAGGTACCGCACCATCAGGGGCAAACAAACAACCTTGGTCTTTTACAATTATTGAAGATAAAAAAGTAAAAGCTAAAATTAGGATAGCAGCAGAAAAAGAAGAAAAAGAGTTTTATGGACGCAGAGCTACAAAAGAATGGCTTGAAGATTTAAATCAATTTGGCACTAATTGGGAGAAACCTTTTTTGGAGACAGCCCCATACCTTATTATTGTTTTTAAACAAATATATGATGTTAATGAAACAGGAAGTCAGCGTAAAAACTATTATGTTAATGAATCGGTTGGTATTGCTTCAGGTTTTTTATTAGCAGCTCTGCATAATGCAGGTCTTGCAACTTTAACGCACACTCCTAGCCCCATGAACTTTCTTGGTAAAATATTAAATCGTCCAGAAAATGAAAAAGCATATTTATTAATACCGGTAGGGTACCCTTCAGAGAAGGCGAAGGTTCCAAATATAAAGAAAAAACCATTTAGTGAAATTTCTAAAAAAATATAGCCAGGTTTTTTCAGTTTTTATTCTAGGTATTGCGATAGTTTCAGAAACTTCTTTTTCACAAAAGTCAAATTTTATTTTATATGAACAGAATATTTTAGGGTCAGATAATAAGATTAAAATGGTTCCTGTCAATGGCGGTGAATTCACTTTGGGAAGCCTTAAAACTGAAAGAGGTAGGAACAAAGATGAAGGGCCCGCTTACAATGTGTTTGTTGATGATTTTTGGATGGCAGAGATAGAAGTTACTTGGGATCTATATGAATTATTTTTAAATCGAAAATCAGATCATGCTAAAGGTAAAAAAGGAAGTATAGCGATGGATATTGATGCAGTATCTGGAGCAACTCAGCCTTATGTTAATTACAATAAAAATGGATATCCGGTCATTAATATAACTCAGTATGCAGCATCGCAGTTTACCAAATGGCTTACAGCAAAAACTGGAAATTACTATCGACTGCCAACTGAAGCAGAGTGGGAATATGCCTGTAGGGGCGGAAATCAGAAAGTCTACTCTTTTGGAAATAAATCAAAAAATATAAATGATTATGCATGGTTTAAAAAAAATAGCGAGGGGCAAATCAAGGAGGGTCGCCAGAAGAGACCTAATGCATTTGGCCTTTATGATATGCATGGTAATGTAGCAGAATGGGCGCTGGACAGTTATAGCCCAGAAAGCTATATTGCTTGGGTAAAGGGAGCCAATAATCCTGTAAAAAAGAATAAAGGATTGTACCCCAGAGTTGTTCGAGGTGGTTCTTATAAGGATAATAAAGATAAACTAAGATCTGCTTCGAGAGGATATTCAACACGAGTTTGGAAGCAAAGAGACCCTCAAATACCAAAAAGTCTATGGTGGCACACAGATGCTACCCATATAGGTTTTCGGATTGTTCGTCCTCGAAAGGAACCTAACAAAGAAGAGCTCAATAAGATGTGGGTTCGTCCAAAAAAGGAATATTAAAGCAATATGAAAAATAAAAAACAAAAATTAAATCGTAGAAGCTTCATGGGGCACTCAGCAAAAATTGCAGCAGCAGGTTTTATGTTTAATAAGCTTCCGGCCAGCTCAAAAAAACTTTTTGCATTTGAAGGTGAAATTAAAATAGCAGTTGTTGGTTGTGGTGGTCGTGGAACTGGCGCAGTTTCACAGGCCATAGAAGCAGATAAAGATGTCCGGTTAGTTGCTATGGCTGATGCTTTTAAGGATCAAGCGGATGAGTGTTTAAACTCTTTAAATGAAAAATATCCTAAAAGTGAACAAATAAACATAACGGAAGAAACAATTTTTACTGGATTTGATGCATACAAAAAGGCCATCGATCTGGCGGATGTTGTTATTTTAACTACACCTCCAGCTTTTAGACCAATTCATTTTGAGTATGCAATTAATCAAAATAAACATGTTTTTATGGAAAAGCCTGTAGCAACAGATGTTTCTGGGATTAAAAAAATTCTTAAATCTGGTAAAAAGGCAAAAGAGAAACAGCTTAATGTTGTTGTTGGCTTACAAAGACACTATCAACAGAATTATAAAACCATAAAATCACTAATTGATAGAGGTAAAATTGGCGATATTGTTTCTGGTCAAGTCTATTGGAATAGTGGTGGAGTTTGGGTCCGTCCAAGGGAAAAAGGGCAAACAGAATTAGAATATCAAATGCGAAACTGGTATTACTTTAATTGGCTTTGCGGTGACCATATTGTTGAACAACATATTCATAATATTGATGTTGCAAATTGGTTTATTGGATCAACACCATTATCAGCCCAAGGTATGGGTGGCAGAGAAGTTCGCAAAGGTAAGGATCATGGGCAGATTTTTGATCATCATTTTGTCGAGTTTACGTATCCTGAAGGTCAAGTTATTTCAAGTCAATGTAGACATCAAAAAGGATGTATGAATCGTGTTGAAGAAGTTTTCCAAGGTTCTCGCGGTAGCCTTACTGTTAATAGTAGTAACTATGGAGTGATAAAAAATAAACGCAAGAAAGTAGTTTATAATCATAGTGGAGAAAAGGATATAAATCCTTATCAACAAGAACACAATGAACTTTTTGCTGCGATAAAATCTGGTGAGTATAAATTAGATGATACAGCAAAAGGAGCAGAGGCTACAATGACAGCAATCCTAGGAAGAATGGCAACCTATTCTGGAAAAGTTATTGAATGGGATGAAGCGATGGAAATGGATCACACCTTAGTTCCAGAACTTCATTCTTTTAATGACACGGCACCAGTTTTACCAAATCAAAAAGGTGAGTACCCCATCCCAATTCCTGGCATAACAACTTATAGGTAAATTATGAAAAGACGATCTTTTATTAAAAAAGGAGCTTTGTTAACATCAGCTCCGTTTATAACAACAGGCCTTTTTGCAAGAGCATTAGCAAGTAAAAAGATTGCTGAGCGGCCATTTAAATTAAACTATGCGCCTCACTTTGGAATGTTTAAACACAATGCAGGTGAAGACCTTCTTGATCAGATCCAGTTTATGCACGATCAGGGCTTTCGCTCTCTTGAAGACAATGGAATGAAGGGTCGCTCAACAAAGACTCAAACTGAAATTGCAAATAAAATGACAAAATTAAACATGGACATGGGAGTGTTTGTTGGACATAAAATTTATTGGAGAGAGCCAAACTTAACAAGTGGTGATAAAGGTCTTCAAGATGAATTTGTTAATAATATTAAAGACTCCATTGATGTAGCAAAAAGAGTAAATGCAACATGGATGACGGTTGTTCCTGGTCATGTAGACTTAAAAAAAGAAATGGCATATCAAACAGTTAATGTTGTTGAAGCGCTTCGAAGAGCGTCTGAACTTTTAGAGCCTCACGGTTTAGTAATGGTGCTAGAACCATTAAACTGGTGGAGTAATCATGCCGGACAATTTTTAACAGAAATTCCACAAACGTATGAAATTTGCAGAGCGGTTAATAGTCCTTCTTGTAAAATATTGTTTGATATCTATCATCAGCAAATTTCGGAAGGCAATCTTATCCCTAATATTGATAAATCTTGGAAAGAGATTGCTTATTTTCAGATTGGTGATAATCCCGGACGGAAAGAGCCAACGACCGGAGAAATAAACTATTTAAATATTTTTAGACATATATATGATAAAGGTTTCAAGGGAATTTTAGGAATGGAACATGGTAATTCACAGAAAGGAAAATCTGGCGAATTAGAGGTTATTAAAGCGTATCGTAAAGTTGATAATTATTAGGAGGACATTATGAGAAAAGGAATATTAATATTAACAATACTGAGTCTATTGCTTGGGCAATCAAGACATATGCCTGCAGACACTACAGTAGTAACAAAGCACAAAACTACAATAAGAGGTAAAAAGGTAGACTATAGAGCAACAACAGGAACGCAGCCTGTTTGGAATGATGATGGCAATCCTATTGCCGCTGTTCACTATACTTATTATGAGCGGACAGATATTAAGAAAGACCCTTCGCGACCCATTATGATTTCATTTAATGGTGGACCGGGCTCTGGTTCAGTTTGGATGCATTTAGCTTATACGGGACCTATGATTTTAAATGTTGACGAAGAAGGTTTCCCTATTCAACCTTATGGTGTAAAAAGTAATCCGCACTCTATTTTGGATGTTGCTGATATTGTTTTTGTTAATCCAGTTAATACAGGCTTCTCACGTATTTTAGATAAAGAGACAAAAAAAGAAACATTTTTTGGCGTAAATGCGGATATTGCTTATTTAGCAGAATGGATAAATACATTTATTCAAAGAGTTAATCGCTGGGAGTCGCCAAAATATCTTATTGGTGAAAGCTATGGGACAACCCGCGTTTCTGGATTGGCAGCTGCTTTGCAAGGACGTCAATGGATGTATATAAATGGTGTAATTTTAGTTTCCCCAACTGAGCTTGGGATTGATTCAGGTAGCGGTAGAAGAGCTGGGCCACTCGGCGCGGCACTAAGGCTTCCTTATTTTACAGCTGCAGCCTGGTACCATAATAAACTTCCAAGTGATCTTCAAAGAAAAGACCTTTTAGATGTACTTGATGAAGCAGAAGATTATGCTATTAATGAACTTATAGCTGTTATAGCAAAAGGTGGATTTGTTAATGAGAGAGAGCGTAAAAATGCAGCAGCTACAATGGCCAGATACTCAGGAATATCAGAAGAATCAATTTTATCCTATAATCTAGATGTGCCAACTTCATTTTATTGGAAAGAATTATTAAGAGAAGAAGGCTATACAGTAGGAAGGCTAGACTCTAGATATAAAGGATTAGATAAAACAAAAGGTGGCGTTAGACCAGACTTTAATTCTGAGCTTACGTCATGGTTGCATTCTTTTACACCTGCTATAAATTATTATTATAAAAACATTCTTAAGTTTGAAACAGATGTCAAATACAATATGTTTGGTCCCGTCCGCCCATGGGATAATAAAAACAATAATACTGGCGAAAACTTACGCCAAGCAATGGCTCAAAATCCCTACCTACATACTATGATTCAGTCAGGTTACTATGATGGTGCTACAAAATATTTTGATGCTAAATATACTATGTGGAGAATGGACCCTAGTGGTCGAATGAAAGACAGATTAAGTTTTAAAGGTTATCGCAGTGGACACATGATGTATCTTCGTAGTGAGGATTTAAAACTTTCAAATGATGACATAAGATCGTTCATTCTAAAGTCAACGCCGAAGAAAGGTGCTCCCGCAAAATATTAACATAGATTATGTATAAAAAAATATTTGCTTTATGTGGGATAATTTTGACTTTATCAGCATGTTCGTCCTCCTATGGACCTCTAAACTCTATGGGAGGATATCAAGAAAAAGAAATCGGTAAAGATATGATAGAAGTAAAGTTTTATGGTAACCAACATACTTCTAAAGAAAAAGTCTCACAATTTTTACTATATCGCTGTGCTGAAATTACTGAAAAATCTGGATTCGATTTTTTTGTGGTATTAAAAGATCAAAGCTATGAGCAACAATTAACAAATAGCCCCACGATAGATCAACCATTTAAAACAGTAGAATCAAAATCTGTAGGTGTTCGAACTGTTGTGTCACCAGACCTTACCATGGACACCACTTCCAAAAACAGTGTTGGTGTATATGTTATTGGAATGTTCAAAGAGGGCTCTAAAGATTATTCACAGTTTAGGAAGAGCCATATTAAAGCAAAAAAAATTTTAAAAGAGTATAAGAACTATATTAAATAAGCAACGAACGTAATAATTAGAGCTAAACCGCTTCCTTTTAAAGTTATAATCATTGATTTACTTCGTTGAGTTTTTAAAAAGTCTGAATCTCTTTCTCTTTGATTTTTTTGTCCCATATTTTTAATCCCAAAAAATGCATTCACAATACACGTTTTGTCTAATGCTTCTAATAATGCAATAGTCATAACAACAGCTGGGAAAAATATAAATAGTCGATATAGACCAATATCATTTATAATAATATAGATAAAAGATAGAACAGTTATTGCGAGACTAACATAGCCAGTCATCCATCTCTTACGAACTTCTTTTCCACCAATATTTGGGCAACTTTCCATTTTATTTACACTCTCCTTTTGTCCATTCAGTCAACCCTGAGTTTTCAGCAAAACAAGAGTTGTCATATGTTTTATTATCGCAACCACAAACAGGGTCATAAATTTCTATACAGGCTTTATTTGAGATTTTATTTTGATCAATGCACCCCTCTGAATTTTTATCTTCACAGCTTAACAAAGAAATAGCCGTTAGTATAAATACAATATTTTTCATTAATGAAATTAAGAATTAAAAAAGCGAGACTGGTCTATTTTTTCAGGTATTGGACTATTAAGGATTTGGCCAGTCAGGAGGAATTTGAAATGGTTCTATTTCATTTCCGCTTGAACCTTGATTGCTAAATAAACTAGTTATAAGTAACAATCCCACTATCGCTGATAGTATTAGTTTTTTGTTACTTTTTTTCTTTACTGGTTTAGTAAATTTATCCTTTGGAGGATCTATCTCTAAAGTTTTCCATATATTCATTTTAAATAAAAGTATCATTTCATCTGTGGCTGTAGTTTTAATAGAAAAATTAGAAGTCCTAACCTTTACCATTTTAAAATCATTCTCTTTAGAAATAATAAAATAAGAGAAAGCACCTTTATATTTATTCTTTTTCTTTTCTAATGACCAAAGTAAAAAATTTTCAACCTTTATTTGATTGCTTAAAAAAGAAAGACAATCTTCATCTGAACAGCCCGTGTATTTAGCGGAGTCAAGCTTAGCTTTTTCAACAGGACTGATACCATTCATTAAACTAAGCTCTTGAATGGCAAAGTTATTAAGCGCTTCAGATTCAAATTTGCTGAGTCCAATAACACCTTCATTAATTACGACAAATTTTTTGTTATCTTGGGCTAAAGAAAAATTAACAAAGGATAGATACGTTAGTAAAAATATAAAATATGTGTAATTTTTTTTAAACAAGCTAGACATCATTTCAATAAAACCATCTTTTTGGTTTTTGTAAAATCAGGGGTAGAAAGCTGATAAAAGTATATACCTGCTGCGGCTTTATAACCTGAGACATCTTGTCCTCTCCAAGCTATTTTATACTTACCCGGTAGATGGTGTTTACTGGTTAAAGTATTGATTTCTCTTCCCATTATATCATAGATGGTAATTCGAACAAGCCCTTGCTTCGCAATATCATAAGTAATATTTGTTATTGGGTTAAAGGGGTTTGGATAATTTTGATTTAATGCAAATTCTGTTGGTATAGAAATTTGATATTCACTTACTTTATCTTTAATATAATTAGGAGGACCAGCAATAATTATAAGTTCAACTTTTTTGACTAAACTTTTAATAAAGATTGATGAACCATCAATCGAAAATATTTTATTGTCATTTTTATTTATTAAGACAGCTCTCCATTTGTTTGGTAATTGCCCATAAAATATTGGAATAATTTCAGTTTTTATTGATTGATTCTTTAGCTTGAGAAGAGCATCCCAAGTCTGACCTTCACTCAAACTTTTATAATTTCTTGTTAATTCATAAGCATCATTGTTTTTATAAGAAATCGTGGTGCGAGAAGTAATGTCTGGTGGTTCTGGATGGTCGAACGTATCTTTTTCATTTGAAGCCGATGAGGCAATTCCAAAAATATTATTTTTATCTGTATGATTTTTAGATTTCACCATTAAGTCTATTGACCAGCTATTTGGTGGGTAAGCTTTTATTCGATCAGAGGGAGTCCCTGCATCATTTTGTAAATTATTGAAGTTTAATTTTATTGATACGTCATTTTCAGAATTATTATAAACTGCATATGATTTGAACGGATACCATCGTCTTGGAAAGTCATCAGCCCAACCGGACTCTTGGCTTATATATTCATATGGGCCAATTAATTTATTTTGGTCCAGTAGAACTTTAATTGGGAAGGTATATGGTGAAGAAACTAACGACCACCCAGGTTTAATTTTATATTCAAAGCTATCTAATTCAACACTTGAACCGCTCCCTAAAAATAAATGCGCTGGAAGTTTTTCACGATGTTTAAACCAATAGCCAACTCCTGGTTTTATTTTAATAGGGTCTAGCCACTCTTGACCGCTCCAACCCCAAAGCTTCCAAATTTCGTCATAATTTTCTTGGTCAAAATTTGATAGAATTAAAACAGAGTCAATTGTTGAAGTCTTTAGGTTCCCAGGAAAAGAAATTAACCTCCAATTATTTTGAGCAATTCCTTCGGGATATCCGGAATATTCAATTTCTGTTGAAACATTCAATTGTTCAAATAAAACCATAATTTGTTTATGGCCAAATTCTTGAACGACGTTCATATCATCTATTAATTGAATTCTATAATAAAAACCATTTGCAGAAATATCTTTTCCTGGAATTACTCCTGTATATGTTGCCTTTCCTGATAATTTTAAAGAATTGTCAATACTATTGGTGGAGCCTTTATCCATTACAATTGAGGTAACGGTTTCATCACCACCTTTTGAATAAAGAATATTGATTTCTTTTGCATTAAAATCATCAGTTACAGATAATGAAATGGGAAAATCAATTCCAGCGGGAACTTGAGATCCGGGGTCAGTTATTGATACATACTTATCCAATGACTCTATCGTAACTAAGACAGTATCAGGTGTTGTTGGAGCACCACCATCAGAGACATTTAACATAAATCTAAGAATCGTTTCCTCTGAAACAATAGGCGCTAAAAATGTTGCTTTTGATTTAAAAATATCAAGAATCTTTATATCCTTTGGGCCAACCCAAGAAAACAATAAAGAGTCTCCATCAGCATCAATTGAACTTGAACCATCTAATTCTACAATTGAGCCAGATAAGACTGTTTTGTCAAGTCCTGCATTCGCAACAGGTGAAATGTTATCAGAAACGTTTATATTTACAGTGTCTAGTTTTGACCAAATATCACTATCTGAAACACGGAGAAAGATTGTGATCAATGAGTCTTCCAATACTGCTGGTGTTATAAAATTTGGATTTGACTTCGTTTCATTATTTAGATTTAAATCGTTGCTTGAAATCCAATCATAAGTTAAAACTTGTCCGTCCGGGTCCAAACTTTTACCCCCATTAAGAAAGACTTCTTGTCCTTCTTTGCTATTAAAATCTTCACCTGCATTGGCGATAGGAACGCGGTTGTTATTTACTGAGATTGATATAGTATCTCTTGATGTTTTTGATCCATCATTAACTGATAATTCAAGAATAAAGACTTCACCATTGCCAACAACAAAAGGGGTGTTGATATCAACTTTAGGTTCACTAGGGCTCGACTCAATCTCTATATTTTTTGGTAAAATATTTTGTAATATTTTGCCGGAGGACCCAATCATATACCCTGATAATACCTTCCACAAGTAAGAAAGATTTTCTCCTTCGGGGTCATAAGACTTTGAACCATCCAGCTGAAGAGATCGGCCTTCAATAACAATAGTATCGGGACCAGCGATTGCAATAGGAGGAAAATTATCAACAATGGATATAGCCACAATATCTTTTGATGACTTTTCAATATCTTGAACTTCTAAGGTAAAAGTAATGACGGAGTCTGTTCCATAATCGGGGACAATAAATGAAATAGAATCATCTAAGCTCGGACCTAATAAAGAGATGTTAGAAGAACTTTCCCAAGAGAAAGACTGTAAAAATGCCCCGTCCGGATCATAAGAAGCACTACCATCAAGCATGACAATTGAATCTGGCTTTACCAATTGATCGAGGCCTGCAATTGCGATAGGGGGCAAGTTTGAAACAATAAATAATTCTAAGGTATCAATAGCAGACTTTTCAAAATAATCTGAAACTTGAAGTGTAATAAATACAGAGGTATCGACCATCCAGTTTGGTGCTGTAAATGTTGGTTTAGCAATAAGCGAATCAGAGAGAACAATGTTTGAAGGTGTTGACCAGTTAAAAGAAAGAGTATCTTTCTCAAAATCATAAGATTTTGATCCGTCTAATTGGCCTTCGGTATTTAATAAAACATAGTGTTCTGAACCAGCTTTTGCTACGGGTGGCATATTGTTAATAACGGTGACCATAGTTGTATCAAAATCTTCTTTATACCCATCGTTAACTTTAAGCTGAAATTTATAATCAGATTGAGCATCAGAAATTTTTGGTGCTATAAAATAGCTTAGCGCATTATTCTCATTTTCCAATGATAGATTTGATAATGATGTCCAAGTATGATTTAAGGGACGGCTATCCGGATCATATGAAAAATAAGCATCTAACTCTGCTTTTTTCCCTTCTCTTAATGTAAAATCTGTATTCGCATTAGCAATTGGTGGCGTATTATTTTTTATAAAGATAATTAAAGTATCAAAGGACCCAAATTTTCCATCCCAAGCTCCAAATCTTATTTGATAGGTTGTATCTGCTTCAATGTTTGGCGTAATAAAAGAGGAGGTATTACTAACGGTATCTGATAATGAAATCTGCTTTGGGAAAAACCAAAAATATTCAATATCATCACCTTCTTTATCTACAGTTTTACTGCCATCTAAGTATACAGTATCTCCTTCTAAAACATGTGAAGGGAAAACCATATTAACTTCAGGAGCAGTGTTGTTAGATACAATAATTGGAATAGTATCTGAAAAAGAGGTGAGCTCATAATCATTAACCGCTAAACTAATTTTAACCGTACCATTTATTAAAGAAGAAGGAATTGTAAAGGTCGGGTTTTGATCCGTAGCAGACGAAAAAGCAATATCGTTTGGATTTGACCATAGATATTCTATGTTATCTTCCTCAGGATCATAAGAGTCAGACCCATCAAGGGCAATAGAGGAGGAAGGGAAAACATAATTAACTCTAGCATTAGGATCCGTCATGCTTAATATGGCCGTTGTTGATAATGAAAGGTCTGCTTTTGCAATAGAAATTGGCGCCAGGTTATTTGCAATAAAGATTGAAACTGTATCTGAAGAAAATTTCAACTTTGAATTAGTGACAGTTAGCACAGCTGTCAAGACAGTGTCTTTATCAAAAAGCGGTGCGGTGAACGTTATCAAAGGAACCTTCGACGAGTCTAATGTAATTAAGGGGTCAGCGCTCCAATCAAAAGAAAGAACATCATTTGTTGATGACCAGGACTTATTCCCATTTAGGATTGTAGACCTTCCTTCTCTTACGTATATATCTTCTCCTGCAATTGCAACGGGAGGCATATTGTCATTGATTGCAACAAATTCATGAGGGTTTAATACATCGCCAAAAGACTCACTTGGTATAAAATCTAATATATCTGTAACTATTAAAACGGTATCCATTACCTCGCCATCATAAGCTTTAAAAGTTATTTCACCGTCTCCAGCATTACCATAGACCTGAATAAAATGAAAAGTTCGCCCCTCAATTATTTGTGTTACGGAAACACCTCTTATTGAAGAACCGTGGAAGGCTGCAACCACATTTTTTGTCGACATGACCTCTCTAGTATTAATTTTCAGAATACTAGTAAAGGTCATAAAATGTTCGTATTCAGATGAGTTAACTTTCCATGAGGATGGGGCTTGAGCCAAGGCAAAGGTTGAATAGAATAAAATAGATAAAAGTATGGATCGTTTCATCAGGGTATATCTAATAAGGTAAATTTAATTTTGGTTGAAATACTATTTCAATAGCACCATTTTCTTGCTCTGTACGAACGAACCTGAATTCATTAGAACAAAATAAACACCTGAAGGAATACGGGCACCATTTTCATTGCGAGCGTTCCAAACAATATTTCTGTAGCCGGCTTCCATAAATTGATTATTGACAAGAGTGCGAACCTCTTTCCCTAAAATATTATATATTTTAAGTGAAACGATTGCATCTTCAGGTACACCAAACCCAATACTCGTAATTGGATTGAAGGGGTTAGGATAGTTTTGATCTAAGACATAAGTATCAGGGACATATCCCTTATCACCTCGATTTAGGGGCTCTAATTTTAGAACCCAAGGTTCGGTAATATTTCCAATAAGATCATTGATACTAAAAGAAATTTGATCAGAGGCTTTATAAATGATATTATTATCGGAGTCCCAAAATTTTAGTTCAATAGATTCACCACTTATATCATCACTATATAAAGTCATAAAAACACGATAAATATCCATTGATTCAATGAACTCTGGTTTTGCATAGCCGCGAATTTCGTTATCTTTCATCGCAACAATAACATCGTTTGGATTGTTAATTCCCCATTGTTCTTTATTTTCAACGAGGGCAATAATATTCATTGAGTGTTGAAATTTTTGCCATTCAATCGTATCCCAAGGAGCATCATAATGTTGAATT